>Ga0256406_1000475_pt1 | contig 73222 bp, 80 predicted proteins | sample RumenRJG_03DNA_FD_185986 | JGI IMG/M metagenome (GOLD analysis project Ga0256406, IMG submission 185986) | Bovine rumen microbial communities from Lethbridge, Alberta, Canada - RJG_03 | ecosystem: Host-associated > Mammals > Digestive system > Stomach > Rumen | place: Canada: Alberta | collected... | reverse complement strand
TGTGTTTCTTCCGCAAAAAGATTGATCTGCATTTCATTTCAACCGCCTTTATTATAGTATCTTTATTATACCATAATCTGACGATTTTTTCAACAATTTTTTATGAATTTTTAGAGGTTACCTTAATAAAATTTATCGAAAATCCCCCTTAACTACTGTTTTACTATTTAGATATACATATAATCAACATAAACTATCAAAACACAAATTTTATTTTCTGTGTATAAAGTAAGATTATCAAAAGCCACTCGACAAACCGCCAAATATCCGCTATAATACACATCGTAAAACAAAAAATCAATTAAAGACTTAGGTTTGCTACTCATCATACATATGATAAGAGCAGATATAGAAACAGAGGTAAGTCCGATAGTCGGCACAGAGAAGCAATCGGAGGAGCTTGTTCAATACTTAATGAGCGAATTTGAAAGCGATCCGTCAAAGATATGGGAGTCGAACATATTCGGAAAGTCGTTATACGAGCTTGTTAATGACGGCTTACACACAAAGCTTTCCAAGATGCCGGATGAATCGAGAATGAAGCTCAAGGACACACTGACAAGAATAATTAATGAAGGCAGTGGTGGTTTAATTTGTATAATACTGTAAAAGGTATTCTTTCCCGGAGAAACGGAGTCGGGATAGGGATAACCGCATTAACAATTCTTTTTATGACGGTTATGTGCAGCTGTGCGCCAAACAGTGTCAGGGTAAATATTATAAAGGATGAAAGGGAGGGAGAAAACGAAATAATTTGCGTGGAAATTCCCGAAATAAGCGGAATGAGCGAGGAATTTACCGGGAGCATAAATGATGAGCTTAAGCAATATGCTGCCGATAAAATAGATGCTTTTACGGCGGAGGCGGAAAAAACCAAGGACGAACGTGATGGCAAGGCAAGGCTTGACACCGTTCAGGAGGTGAAATTCAATAAAAAGAATTTTTTGTCGGTGGTGGGCGAGAGCTTTGAATATACGTCGGGAATGACGGGAGCGTCCTCAAGGATTGCTCTGAATATAGATACGGAATCGGAAAAAAGGCTGTATCTCTGCGATTTGTTCAACGATGATGAATATGTTGGTATGCTCAATGCCCGTCTTGACAAAATCAGCGCGGGAGAGGAATATGCCGATATATGGGAACGGCCTGTTATAGGTGAGGAGCAGAACGAATGCTTTTATCTCAGCGACAAAGGTCTTGTGATATATTATCCTCCTTATGAGCTTTCATATTATGCCCGGGGCTTTGTGGAATTTACCGTACCCTATTCCGAGCTATACGGATATCTGAAGCCGGAATATACAGTATTGTTTAAAAACTGATAATTTAAAATCGGACAACGGAAGGTAGACCTCTCGGTAAGGATTATATAACTTTTACCGGGAGGCTTAATTTTTGTCTTTAGGTAAGGATTCGGACAAATTGATTTAAATATGCTTGACAGCCGGAGATTTTTATGTTATATTTTAGAAGTATAGCAATCGTACATCAGACCGATTGCTGTTAAGTATGGTAGTTGTGAATTAATATGTTACGATTATCAGTGTATTCTATTTAAAAAGGAGCTGTAGCTATGTTGGGTAAAACGGTTTGGGCAATAGGTGACGGGTATATGAGTGATACGCAAAACGGCGATTTTGTAAGCCATGAGGCGGTATGTGTTCTGAATACATCGGACAATGACGCTGAGATTAATATTACCGTATATTTTGAGGACAGGGAGCCTGTTGGAGGATTTAAGGCAGTATGCGCGGCAAGGCGTACAAATCATATCAGGCTTGACAAAATAAAAAATGATAAGGGTGAATCCATGCCTTTGGGAGTTCCATATGCATTGATGGTGGAGAGCAACGTCCCGGTAGTGGTACAGCACAGCAGAATGGATGTCACTCAGGCGGAAATGACTCTTATGACCACAATAGCATATTGAGTAATTCAAATTTCATCTTGTCGGCATGTAATATCGGGAAGAAAAAGCCGGGCGTGCTGCCCGGCTTAAAATATGTTACCATATTCTTTTTGTATTAACGTCATCGGTGATTCTTTCGATAAATTCACCTATTGACATAGCACCGATATCACCGTCTTTTCTTGAGCGGACGGAAACGGTTTTGTTTTCGATATCCTTATCACCTATTACAAGCATATAAGGAATTTTTTCAAGCTGAGCCTCACGAATCTTATATCCGATTTTTTCCGATCTGTCATCAATCTCAACTCTTACAATTCCGGCATCCTCAAGCTGCTTTTTAATATCATATATATAGTCAAGATGTCTGTCGGCAATAGCAAGAAGCTTAACCTGAACCGGCGCAAGCCATACAGGAAAGGCACCTGCATATTTTTCGATAAGCAGTGCAAGCGTTCTTTCGTAGCAGCCGATAGAGGTTCTGTGAATAATATACGGATTCTTTCTTGTGCCGTCCTTATCCACATATTCCATACCAAATTTTTCGGCAAGCATCTGGTCAATCTGAATGGTTATGAGAGTATCCTCTTTGCCGTGAACGTTTTTAATCTGAATATCCAGCTTAGGACCGTAGAAGGCTGCCTCACCGATACCGATTTTATACGGTATTTCAAGATGGTCAAGTATTTTCTTCATTACACCCTGAGCCTCATCCCACTGCTCGGGAGTGCCGATATATTTTTCGGTATCCTCAGGATCCCACTGGGAGAATCTGTAGGTTACATCATCATATAAGCCAAGGGTTTTCAACATATAATTGGTAAGCTCCAGGCAGCCCTTAAATTCATCCTCAAGCTGCTCGGGAGTACACATCAGATGTCCCTCTGAAATAGTAAATTGTCTTACACGGATAAGACCGTGCATTTCGCCGGAGGCTTCATTTCTGAAAAGCGTTGACGTTTCGTTAAGTCTCATAGGCAAATCCCTGTAGGAGCGGCCTCTGTTCAGGAATGCCTGATATTGGAACGGACAGGTCATAGGACGCAGAGCAAATACCTCTTTATCCTTTTCCTCATCGCCCATTATGAACATGCCGTCCTGATAATGATCCCAATGCCCGGACACCTTATAGAGATCGCTTTTTGCCATAAGAGGGGTTTTGGTAAGCTGCCAGCCTCTTTTTTGTTCCTCATCTTCAACAAATCGCTGCAGTAGCTGAATGATTCTTGCACCCTTGGGGAGAAGAATAGGAAGCCCCTGACCGATTATATCCGAAGTGGTAAACAGCTCAAGCTCACGGCCCAGTTTATTATGGTCACGCTTTTTTGCTTCTTCAAGCTGAGTAAGATATTCCTCAAGCTCCTCTTTTTTTGCAAAGGCTGTACCGTAAATCCTCTGGAGCATTTTGTTCTTTTCGTTTCCTCTCCAATATGCACCTGTTGCACTCAGCAGCTTGTATGCCTTAACCTTGCTTGTATATGCAACGTGAGGACCAGCACAGAGATCGGTAAAATCACCCTGCTTGTAAAAGGAAATAACCTCGCCCTCGGGAAGGTCGTTAATCAGCTCGGTTTTATACGGCTCATCCTTCATAAGCTCGAGAGCTTCGGCGCGCGGCAACTCAAAGCGTTCGATTTTAAGGTTCTCCTTGACGATTTTCTTCATTTCCTTTTCGATTGCTTCAAGATCCTCGGGAGTAAAGGTATGCTCCGTATCAAAGTCGTAATAAAAGCCTGTGTCGATTGCGGGGCCGATTGCCAGCTTTGTTTCGGGGAACAGTCTTTTTACCGCCTGCGCAAGTATGTGCGAAGCGGAGTGTCTTAAGGTTTGCAGTTCATTCATTTCACTCATTTTTTCTACCTCTTTCCGTTTAAATTATTGTGATGAATTTTCAGGGGTATATCAAGATAAAAAAAATACACCCCACAGCCTGCAGCACTTAATGCTGCTAACTTAGGGGTGCAAAACTTACAATTTTACACGGTTCCACCCTAATTACGGCATTCACCGTCACTCAATTTACCCTTTGACGCAGGGAATACGGCAAAGTATACTCGGCTACAGCCTTTCAATTTGCAACTCCAAAGTGGTGTTCACCGTACCGTTCCCAAAAAACGCTTTCAGCCGCGGCATTTTCTCTCTTGTGGCAAGCTGATACGGTTACTGTCTTTTTCATCGTCATTAATGAATATTATGCCACTTTTTTGGAAATTTGTCAAGCCCTGAACGAAATTTTTTTGAAATTCATGCCGATTACCTTATATAAAAGGTGTTTATTTTACCTCAAGCGAACGCGCAATCGTTACGGGTCTGTTGGCATTTCCGATAAACCACATAAAATATTTTGAGCTGTAAACGGGAGAATAGTGTACCGAAATTCTTTTGCCGGGAAACACATATACCGTTCTGCGGTCTGCCGAAACGAACCTGCCGTTATCATATTCAGCGCAGTATGAATATGCGGTCAAGGCACTTGACGTATTGTTGAAATAGGTGACATATGTACCGTTAGAATCGGTGTTAACCGGCGATATATACATTTTATAGGAGGATAACAGCTCAATTGAAAGAGCACGCATATCAAGAATCCCGTTGCCGTAGGTTACTGTATCAGTCTCGGACAGTGCCTGTGCCGTTGAGGCAAGCAAAGTCCTGAAGTCGTCCGGTGTCAGATTGGGATTTACCGATAATGCATTTGCTGCCGCCGCGGCAACCATCGGAGATGCCATTGAGGTGCCGGATGCATAGCAGTAATACTGATTGGTATTTGACAGGCTTAATACGGAATATCCGGGAGCATAGATATACACCGACTCGTTCGGGCGTGAAAAGGCCGCTCGCTGCCCATATTCGTTGCACGCTCCCACTCCGATTACATTATCGTATCCCGCAGGATAGCATACGCTTGTATATCCTTTGTCCGCATCGTTCCCTACTGCGGCAACACATATAACCCCTTTGGCTGTAACCTCATCAACGGCGTTTTTGAGGATTTCCGAATCGCCCTCACCACCGAAGCTCATATTAATAACACTGCAATTGTAAACATAATATGCATCAAGAATAGCTTGGGCAATTTTGCCGCTTGAAACAGATACGGTGCTGCCGTTGCTGTTGTAAAAGCATTTGAGCGGTACTATTTTCGCCTTTGGCGCAATTCCTACAATTCCGCCGTTATTCATTTCCGCTGCAATAATTCCGCTGACGTGGGAGCCGTGAAACACATCATCGTAAGTGTTTGTATTATCGTCAACATAATTGTAACCTGTCAGCAGGTTGTTTTTAATATCATCATGTACGGTACAGCCGCTGTCTATAACGGCAACCTTTACATCATTTCCGTAGGTTTCATAATCCCACAGGAAATCGGCGTTAATCATCTGAAGCTGCCACTGTGTGGGATAGCCTTTGTCCGTTGGCTGATCAAAAAGCTCGTAGGTAATTTCAGGCTCAATAAATTCTGCCGCACCGCTGTCAAGATATTTCTGAGCCGCCTCCTTTGATTCCGACACGTAAATTCCGTATTCCGGGGCTATTGCGCCAATGTCCTCGGAGTCGGAAAAAAGCATTATGGCATCCTTTTTCATTTGTATCAGATATCTTCCCGTGGCGGACGCGCTTGCCGTAACAAAGGAAAGCATGGCAGTGCATATTATTAATAGGAAAAAAATTATTCGTTTCATCAGGTTATCTCCGTTTGTTAATTAGGTATGTCAGGTGTTAAATAAGTGTCGTTTTTTTTCTGTTACGTCATTCTCGGGCGAGAGCTTTCGAGATATGCTTCGAGAATTATACAGGCGGAAACAGTATCAATAACGTTTTTCCGCTTTTTGCCTCTCGTATTTGTTGTGTTAAGAATCTGAGAAGCGCTTACGGTTGAAAGACGCTCGTCCCAGAAAACAATCTCACCGTTGTATATTGATTTTAATTCGTCTGCAAACTTATAGGTTGCGTCAACTCTGAAGCCGGAGCTGCCGTCCATATTTTTCGGCAGACCGATAACGATTTTTTCGGGAAGGTATTCCCTTAAAACAGGCTCAAGCTCGGAAAGCAGCTTTTTTGTTCCGTGGTTGGGTATTGTTTTTATACCCTGTGCCGTCCAGCCCATTATGTCACTTACGGCAAGACCGACTCTGCTGTCGCCGTAATCTATTGATAGTATTCTCATATATTATCTCCGTTCCGCATTTTAACCTTCGGTTCATACAGGCATAATTGTTGTTTATCAACAGTTAAGCAGTGTGACCGAATTTATAATACTTAAATTATACTATAAATTTTTTCGTTAATCAATTGTTTTGGTAAATAATTTCTTGTTTTTTAACATTTTTTGTTGAGAAATACTTAATGAATTGGAATTTACAAAATGCTTTTTGAGGCTGTCGGTCTTATGAACATTGAAAAATAACGAAAAAAACACTGTCAAAAAGCACTTGATTGTTTTGATGAAGTATGCTATAATAGGGATAAATTTATGCTTTGGAGGACAGATGACGTTCGGAGCTGACGTCTACGGAAAGCTTGATTTCTTTGCTTATTAATGCCCGACCGAAGTGAAAGGGGATAAAATAACCTATGTTTAAAGCATTGCTGATTCTTATAATAGCGGCATATGTAATATTTGTATGTGTAAAAAAGATACGCGATTTCAGAAAAGGAAAATACTGCTCCTGCTGTGACTGCGGCTGCGGCGGAAAGAAATGCTGTGAAAACAGCGGAAAAAAATCGGACAATTAAAGCGGAGAGACAAATACTTATGAAAAAAACTTTATCAATGATATACAGATTTGTATTCATTCTGTTCAGCGTGTGGGGAATATGCCGTAAGGTGGGATTTAGTATTCTTGCCTTTTCGCCCGAAATACTTAATTTTACTCTTTTTATTGACCTTTTATGCTTTTTATGTATATTTGCCGTATTTATTGTCAGTATTACAAGAAAGCCGGGAAGAATAATAACAGTTATAAAAACCGCTCTGACGCTTTGTGCGGTTCTGGTTTTTTTACAGAATCTGCATATTATACGGGGTGAAATTACATATGATTGGATATTGGGTATTTTATTGCCTGTAATGATGCTGCTCGATTGGCTGCTTTTTGACTCAAGGGGCAGCATAAGGCTTTATGACCCGATTTTATGGCTGGCTGCCGCAGCACTTATCTTTGGTGTGCTTGCCGCGCTTTTGAAGAAAATATTCGGTGTTGATGACCTTTGGAAAGTGCTTGGTATGTTTGACGATAATGACGGATTAACAAGGCTTTTTTTGCAAGCACTGGGAGTAGGTGCCGGATTATATATTGCTGACTGTATCGGCTCGGCATTGTCAAAAAAGAGCTTTAACAGTGCGTTTTCTCTAATATACAGGCTTGTTTTTCTCGCTCTTGAGCTATATGCGTTTCTAAATACTGTGGGAAGGGAGCTTACTCGATTTTTATACAGTCTGAGATATTATGAGCTTCTGAGCAATTTTCTCTGTGCCGTATGCATTGCGGTTGTGGTTATATATAATCTTGTAAAATTTAAATCCTTAAAGAAAAATGCTACGCCGTTCCCACGTCTTAAAGCGGCTTTTATGATGTGTATTCTTGTAACAACGGCTGCCCATCTGGTTTTTTGCGGCAAGCTTTTCAACTTGTCCTTTGCCGAGGCAATTCTATATTATATTGCTCCGGTTATGATGCTTTTTGATTGGGTGCTTTTTGATAAAAAGGGCTGTTTCAGACTTTTTGATCCGTTTTTGTGGCTGCTGATGCCCCTTGCATATTTCTGCGCTGCGGTAATATATTTAATCCCGTACACCGGCATCAGCTATGAAATATTTACGCTTCCTCAGCCCGAAATGCTTCTCGGCTCGTTGGGGGTAATTATTGTCGGGGGATATATTATTTATATAGCAGATAAGGTATCGGGCGGAAGCAGATAGGCACTGTATGGCACAGTTTGTATAAACTTCACAAAAATACGCAACATATTGCGTATTTTTTTTATGACCGCAGAAAAGAAAAAATGTAAAAAAAGATTGCAAAATTTTGCATATTGCGGTAAAATATATAGTGAGGAAAATTTGAATTTAAATTTGTATATTATAGTTTTTCTCTATATATAAAATTATTTTACGGAGGTTATGCAAAATGGGTACAGTGGACAAAATCACTGATTTGCAGAAACGCAGAGCCTTGATTGAGCAAGGCGGCGGCGAAGCAAAAATCAAAAAACAGCATGATGCAAAAAAGCTGACAGCCCGTGAAAGGATTCTTTATCTTATGGATGAAGGAAGCTTTATAGAGGTTGACGCTTTTGTAAAGCACAGATGCACAGAATTTAACATGGCTGACACCGAAGCTCCTGCCGACGGAGTCGTTACGGGCTACGGTACCGTAGACGGTAGACTTGTTTATGTTTATTCGCAGGATTTTACGGTTATAGGCGGCTCTCTTGGTGAGATGAACGCAAAGAAAATCTGTAAAATTCAGGATATGGCAATAAAGATGGGTGCTCCTATCGTTGCTTTGTGTGATTCGGGCGGTGCGCGTATACAGGAGGGTATTGCGGCTCTTGCGGGGTTTGGAGAAATCTTTTCAAGAAACGTAATGGCTTCGGGAGTTGTTCCGCAGATTACGGCGATTATGGGACCCTGTGCCGGCGGCGCTTCGTATTCTCCGGCTCTCGGCGATTTTGTGTTTATGGTTGAGAATACAGGCGAAATGTTTATAACAGGTCCGTCGGTTATCAGCGCAATCACAGGTGAAAAAATTACAATGGAGGAGCTTGGCGGTGCAAAGGCTCACGCTGAAAAGAGCGGAGTTGCGCATTTTACCGCTTCTGACGACAAGGCTTGTCTTGACAAGATTAAGAAGCTGCTTTCTTATCTCCCGTCAAACAATCTTGAGGAAGCTCCTTATGTTGATACAGCCGATGAAATCAATCGTGTTTCCGAGGCTCTTATGACAGTTGTTCCGGACGATTCCAACAAGGCTTATGACGTTAAGAATGTAATTGCTCAGATTACCGACTGCGGTGAGCTTTTTGAGGTTCATGCGGATTATGCGAAAAATATAGTGGTAGGCTTTGCAAGAATGAACGGCTCCACTATCGGAATTATTGCCAATCAGCCGTCTGTTATGGCAGGCTCGCTTGACGTTAATTCCTCTGATAAGGCAGCACGCTTTATCCGCTTCTGCGACAGCTTTAACATTCCTTTGGTAACTCTTACCGATGTTCCGGGCTATTTCCCGGGTCTTGAACAGGAGCAGAACGGAATTATAAGGCACGGGGCAAAGCTTTTGTATGCGTATGCAGAAGCTACCGTTCCTAAGGTTAATGTAATTTTAAGAAAGGCTTACGGCGGTGCATATATTGCAATGAGCTCAAAGCATCTGGGTGCGGACGCGGTATTTGCGTGGCCTACTGCCGAAATTGCTGTTATGGGACCGGAGGGTGCAGCCAATATCATTTTCAGAGATGATATTAAAAACAGCGCCGACCCTGTTGCGGCAAGACAGCAGAAAATAGACGAATATAAAAACAGACTTGCCAATCCGTATGAAGCTGCAAAATACGGCTATATTGACGATATTATCGAGCCTGATTCAACAAGACCGAGAATTATTGCGGCTCTTGAAATGCTTGCTTCAAAAAGAGAGACAAGACCTAATAAAAAGCACGGAAATTTCCCCGTGTAAGCCGTTTGAAATAAGAACCGCCAGAGGCGGTGTCAGTGAAAGGAATGAAGCCAAATGACAATTTCTGAAGCACTGTTGGAGGGCTTAAGCACTACTGTTGTGGGCTTGTCTATAGTATTTGCGGTTTTGATTATACTTATGATTGTATTAATGCTTTTTGAAAAGATATTTTACAAACCGCAAAAAAAGGCTGAAGTTAAAAAGCCCGAGCCTGTTAAGCAGGAGGTTGTAAAGGCTGCCGAAGCTCCGGCGGCCGGGGATAACGCAGACGATGAAGAGCTTATTGCAGTTCTTACGGCTGCCGTTGCGGCAAGTCTTAATACTTCAACATATAATCTCAGAATAAAATCGTACAGAAGAGTGAATAATAATGCTCCGGCATGGAACAGAGCCGGTCTGCGTGATACAATAGACAGCAGACTTAACTGATCTGACGGGCATAAGCTGATAGCTCAGATAAAAAATTAATTGATTAAAGAAAGGATATACAGTAATGAGAAAGTTTAATATTACCGTAAACGGAAAAACCTATGAAGTTGATGTCGAGGAAATCGGCGGCGCTGCCACCGCTCCGGTTGTACATACAGCAGCACCTGTGAGCGCACCTGCTGCCGCTGCAGCTCCTGCTCCGGCACCTGCCGCAGCACCTGCTGCCGCAGGCTCGGGTAAGCCTGTTGCTGCTCCGATGCCGGGTACTGTTGTTTCAATAAAGGTAAACGTAGGTGACAAGGTTACAAAGGATACTCTTGTTGCCGTTCTTGAGGCAATGAAGATGGAAAATGAAATTTTTGCCGGCATGGACGGTACAGTTACCGGCGTTGTTGCTTCCGCAGGCGCATCGGTTAACAGCGGCGATACCTTAATTACCATCGGTTAAGTAAAAAAATATACCAATCAGAAAGCGGTGACATTAAAGTGTTAAATAGTTTTATCAGCTTTTTGAGTGAAACAGGTATTGCCAAAATGATAACACAGATGAGTACGGCTATGGCTGACGGAAATTGGCTACAGGTTATAGGTACTCCTCTGATGCTTGCAATTGCCTGCGTTCTGCTCTATTTGGCTATTGTAAAAAAGTTTGAGCCGTTATTGCTTCTTCCGATAGCTTTCGGAATGCTTTTGACAAATTTACCTATGGATATAGGTCAAAGGCTTATGCATCCGCAGTTTTACGTTGATGAAACGGCAGGAGAATTTATTGACGGACATTTGAACATTCAGAAGATTATTGGCGAGGGCGGACTTCTGGATTTGTTGTACTTAGGCGTTAAGCTTGGTATATATCCGCCTCTCATATTTCTTGGTATAGGTGTTATGACAGACTTTGGTCCGCTTATTGCTAACCCAAAGAGCTTACTTTTGGGTGCTGCGGCACAGTTTGGTGTATTTGCGGCATTCCTGATGGCTCTTATACTCGGTGCGTTGGGATTGGGCTTTGGCGTTAATGAGGCTGCCGCTATCGGAATTATCGGCGGTGCTGACGGACCTACTGCGATTTATGTGACAAAGACGCTTGCGCCAAAGCTGCTGCCTGCAATTGCAATTGCGGCATACTCGTATATGGCTCTGATACCTGTTATTCAGCCGCCTATTATGAGAGCAATGACAACAAAGAAGTCAAGATCGGTTGTTATGGAGCAGCTTAGACCTGTTTCAAGAACAGAAAAAATCCTTTTCCCGATAATAGTAACAATTGTTGTTGCGCTTATAGTTCCCGATGCGGTTGCACTCGTAGGTATGCTTATGCTCGGTAATCTTGTAAAGGAATCGGGAGTTGCCGAAAGATTGGCAAAGACAATGCAGAATGAGCTTATGAATATTGTCACAATATTCCTGGGTGTTACTGTCGGTTCAACTGCTACCGCAGAAACCTTTTTAAATCCTCAAACCTTAGGAATTATTCTTCTCGGTTTGATTGCATTTTGTTTCTCAACCATCGGTGGTTTGATATTGGGAAATATTATGTATAAGCTTACAGGCGGCAAGGTAAATCCTCTTATCGGTTCTGCCGGTGTTTCTGCTGTTCCTATGGCGGCAAGAGTTGCACAGGTTGAAGGACAGAAGGAAAATCCTTCAAACTTCCTTCTTATGCACGCTATGGGACCGAATGTTGCCGGAGTTATCGGTTCGGCAGTTGCTGCAGGTGTGTTCCTTGCAATGTTTGGTTGATATAACAGAGGTGAAAGGTTATGAATATAAGACGAGCTGTATATTCTGATATGGAGGGTATAAACAGTCTGCTGAGGCAAGTGCTTGAGGTACATCATAATGGCAGACCTGACCTATTTAAGGGCGGTGTTAAAAAATACAACGACCGACAGCTAAAAGAAATACTCGGTGATGACAGTCGTCCTGTTTTTGTTGCTGCCGAGAATGATAACATATTGGGCTATGCTTTTTGTATAATAAAGCAGGCTGTTAATGATAATATACTTACCGATATTAAAACTCTGTATATAGACGATTTATGTGTTGACGAAAAATGCAGAGGAATGCATATCGGAAAAAGTATTTATGAATTTGTTCTCGATTATGCGAAAAGAATCGGCTGCTATAACGTAACCTTAAACGTATGGGCGCTTAATGAGGGCGCAATAAAATTTTATGAAAGCTGCGGCTTAAAGCCACAGAAAATAGGAATGGAAAAGATTCTTTAAAATGAAGTCTTTAAAAGACTGTATTGATTAGGAGTGATAATTATGGCAAACGCAAAGCCCGTAAAGATTACGGAAACTATATTAAGAGATGCTCATCAGTCCCTTATTGCCACACGTATGACAACCGCTGAAATTCTACCTGCGGTTGAAATGCTTGACAAGGTCGGATATCAGTCCCTTGAGGCATGGGGCGGAGCAACATTTGACGCCTGCCTGAGATTTTTAAATGAAGATCCCTGGGAAAGACTGAGAAAAATTAAGGATAAGGCAAAAAACACACCCTTGCAGATGCTTTTCAGAGGTCAGAATATTCTCGGCTACCGTCATTATGCCGATGATGTTGTTGAATACTTTGTACAGAAATCAATTGCAAACGGTATTAATATTATCAGAATATTTGACGCATTGAACGATGTCAGAAATCTTCAGACGGCTATTAATGCAACCAAGAAGGAGGGCGGTCACGTTCAGGCGGCTATTTCCTATACCATAAGCCCTGTTCACGATATTCCCTTCTTTGTAAATTTGGCAAAGGAATATGAAAACTGCGGTGCCGATTCAATTTGTATCAAGGATATGGCGGGACTGTTGATTCCTTATGAGGCCCAAAAGCTTGTTACAGAGCTTAAAAAGGCTGTTAAGGTGCCTATTCAGCTGCATACTCACTATACAAGCGGCGTCGCTTCAATGACCTACTTAAAGGCAATTGAAGCAGGGGTTGACGTTGTTGACTGTGCTTTGTCACCGCTTGCAATGGGTACAAGCCAGCCGGCAACCGAGCCGTTGGTTAAAACACTTCAGGGTACGCCGTATGATACGGGAATTGACCTTGACTTGTTAACAGAAATTGCCGATTACTTTAAGCCACTGAGAGAAAAATATCTTGCAAGCGGTCTTATGAGCACAAAGGTTCTCGGTGTTGATATTAATACCTTGAAGTATCAGGTGCCGGGCGGAATGCTTTCAAACCTTGTATCTCAGCTTAAGCAGCAGCATGCCGAGGATAAGTTTGAGGAGGTTTTGAAGGAAATCCCGAGAGTGCGTGAGGATTTGGGATGGCTTCCGCTGGTTACGCCTACAAGTCAGATTGTCGGAACACAGGCAGTTTTAAATGTACTTATGGGTGAACGCTATAAGATGGTATCTAAGGAAACAAAGGGTATTGTTAGAGGCGAATACGGAAGAACACCTGTTCCGATTTCGGAGGAATTCAGAAAGAAGATTATCGGTGACGAGAAGCCTATTACTTGTCGTCCGGCAGACCTTATCAAGCCTGAGCTTGATGAATTAAGGAAAAAGTGTGCTCAGTGGGTTGAGCAGGACGAGGATGTATTAAGCTATGCTCTCTTTGACCAGGTTGCAACAAAATTCTTTGAGTTCAGACAGGCAGGAAAGTACAAAATTGACGCTGACCTTGCCGACAGAGAAAATATGACGCATCCTATATGATGTTAAAATAGAATTATCACAGCCGCAAAGGAAAGCTTGCGGCTGTGATAAATAAAATCTACAGAAAGGGGTAAATAAATGAGCAGAAATGTTTATGACGTGTTAAAGGAACGCGGTCTTATTGCACAGACAACTCATGAAGAGGAAATCAGAGAGTTGTTGGGAAAGGAAAAGGTTACATTTTATATTGGCTTTGATCCAACGGCAGACAGTCTTCATGTTGGACACTTTTTGCAAATGGTTGTAATGAAGCATATGCAGGATGCAGGTCATCGTCCTATTGCTCTTGTGGGCGGCGGTACGGGACATATCGGCGATCCGTCGGGAAGAACCGATATGCGTCAGATGATGACAACCGAAACCATTAATCATAACTGTGAGCGTTTTAAGGAGCAGCTGTCAAGAATTATTGATTTTTCTGACGGTAAGGCTATTATGGTTAATAATGCGGATTGGCTTTTGGATTTAAACTATGTTGAATTCATACGAGATATTGGTTCGTGCTTCTCGGTTAATAAAATGCTGACAGCCGAATGCTTTAAGCAAAGATTGGAAAAGGGCTTGTCCTTTCTTGAATTTAATTATATGCTTATGCAGAGCTATGATTTTCTTATGCTTAACAGAAAGTACAATTGTAAGATTGAGCTGGGCGGAGATGATCAGTGGTCCAATATTCTCGGCGGTATAGATTTGTGCCGAAGAAAGGATCAATCTCAGGTATACGGAATGACATTTACTCTACTTACCACATCAGAGGGTAAAAAGATGGGTAAAACCTCAAAGGGTGCTTTGTGGTTAGATGCCGAAAAATGCAGTCCTTTTGATTTTTACCAGTATTGGGTAAACGTTCAGGATAATGATGTAATTAATTGCTTAAAGCTTATCACATTTGTTCCGATGGAAGAAATTCATGAAATGGAAAAATGGGAGGGAGCAGATCTTAATAAAGCGAAGAAAAGACTTGCTTTTGAGGTTACTAAGCTTGTTCACGGTGAAGAGGAGGCTGTTAAGGCAAGAGATGCCGCAGAGGCAATTTTTGCAAAAGGCGGTGTAAGTGCGGATATGCCCACCTCGGAGGTAACTGCCGATGAGATTAAGAATATGACTATACTTGACCTTTTAATGCAGGTTAAGCTTATTCCGTCAAAGGGTGAGGGAAGAAGACTTATTCAGCAGAACGGTCTTTCGGTAAATGATGAAAAGGTGACCGACCCGAATATGCCGGTTACAGCCGAGCTGTTTACAAATGACGGGCTTATTGCAAAAAAAGGTAAAAAGGTATATCACAGAATACTATTAAAATAATCGGAAATTATATGTTGCCCCGATAGTATATGCTGTCGGGGTAAACAGAATACAGTGTGTAAATATATTATAATTTTGCCCTTTTCGCTGCTTATCTTATTGTTGTGCAGCAAATTTTCTGAAACAAAATTGAAAAGCTTAATTTGTAGCAGTATGTTGTGACTTTTAAATGAATTATTATCTTGAAATGATTTTTTATGAATAAAACATTATATTGAAGTTAAAATAATAAGAAGATAAAGATTGACGAAAACACCGGATATAGGTGATTATATATTATTTACGGAAAAAATATTAGCCGTGGAGGCTAACAGAACGGAGGTAAAATAGTGTCAAAAACGAAATTAAGAATTATTCCGTTGGGCGGTCTTGACGAAATCGGAAAGAATATGACTGCCTTTGAATATGGAAATGAAATGATTCTTGTTGACTGCGGTATGGCGTTTCCCGATGAAGATATGCCCGGAGTTGATATGGTTATCAATGACATTTCCTATGTGGAAAAAAACAAGGCTAAGCTGAAGGGTATTTTCTTAACTCACGGTCATGAGGATCATATCGGCGGTTTGCCGTATTTTTTAAAAAGCATTAACGTGCCTGTTTACGGTACAAGACTCACTATTGCCCTTGTTGAGCATAAGCTTAAGGAGCATAATCTGCTGTCAAAAGTGAAGGTTGTTAATGTTCGGGCGGGAAATACCGTTACGATAGGCAAAAATTTCAGCATTGAATTTATTCGTACAAATCACTCCATTGCGGATTCTGTTGCTCTTGCGATTACCACTCCACAGGGAACGGTAATTCATATGGGTGACTTCAAAATTGACTCAACGCCTATAGTGGGTGAGATGATTGACCTGACAAGACTCGGCGAGCTTGGGAAGCAGGGTGTGCTTGCGCTTATGTCGGACAGTACAAATGTTGAGCGAAGCGGCTATGCCATGAGCGAAAGAAGCGTAGGCGAAAAATTTGACAGTATTTTCAAGGACTGTAAAAAAAGAATAATCATTGCTACTTTCGCATCAAATGTGCATAGAGTTCAGCAGATAATTAACGCTGCTGCCGCAAACGGCAGAAAGGTTGCGGTTTCGGGCAGGAGCATGGAAAACATTGTTGAAATTTCAATTATGCTCGGCTATATGAAGGTGCCGCAGGGTGTACTTATTAATATTGATAATATCAATAAATATAATCCGGAGCAGATTGTTATAATTACAACCGGCAGTCAGGGTGAACCGATGAGCGCACTCACAAGAATGGCATTTTCCGACCACAGAAAGGTTGAAATAACAAAGAATGACCTTATAATTATTTCGGCAACTCCCATACCCGGAAATGAAAAAACCGTGGCAAATGTTATCAATGAGCTGTTTAAGATAGGAGCGGAGGTCATATACAAATCTCTTGCTGAGGTTCACGTATCCGGTCATGCCTGTGCTGAGGAGCTTAAAATGATTCTTGCTCTGGTAAAACCAAAGTTTTTTATTCCGGTTCACGGTGAACACAGACATCTTGAGCTTCATAAGCGGTTGGCTGAGAATATGGGTATGAGCTCTGACGATATTTTTGTAATGACAAATGGTATGGTGCTTGAAATTGACGAGGAGGGCGCAAAGATTGATTCTGTTGTTCCGTCCGGCAAGATACTTGTTGACGGTCTTGGGGTCGGTGATGTCGGAAACATTGTTTTAAGAGACAGAAAGCTGCTTGCCCAGGACGGTCTGATAATTGTTGTTGCAACTCTCAATTCAGCAGGTCAGGTTGTTTCCGGCCCCGATATCATATCCAGAGGCTTTGTGTATGTGAGAGAGGCAGAGGATATCATAGACCATGTTCGTGAGGTTGCAAGAGATTGTCTTATCAAGTGCAGCAGAAGCAGAATAAATGATTGGAATACCTGCAAAAATCTTATGAAAACCAATGTTTCAAGATATATTTATGAAAAAACAAACAGATCTCCGATGATTCTGCCCATTCTGATGGAGGTATAATTATTGTATTGATAATACCCGATTTTTGTCGGGTATTATTTTTTTATTTGTATCGGCGGGTTTTGCGGCAGTATATGCAAAAAAAAGAGCTGTTACGGGTAAACAGCAAAAACTAAAAATAAAATGTTGACTATTTATTGGAATTGTGATAAAATATGTGTATGCATATTTCAGATAATACAACAGTAACAGTTTTTATTATCGGCTTATATACAGATAAGCATTGTTTATTTGAGTCCTTTATGATTTTATGTTATATTGGATTTGTTTGCATGAAAGGAATTAAAAAATGAAAAAGAGCTTAAACCGTCGACAGTATATGCGCGGACCGGCAATATGTGTTTTGCTGCTGTTGATTGTCGGGATTTTGAATATTACCGAGGGGAATATATATATTGCGGCAGCAGAGCTTATTACAAGCGTTGCAATATTCGGGTATATGATTGCCGAATCAAAAATAAGGGCAAAGGATATGGCAGAGTTTATGTCATTTATTACCGGACGCAGCGGAAGTATGACCAATGAGGTTATATCACGCTTCCCAAAGGCAATGCTTGTGTTGAGCATTGACGGAAAAATCGTCTGGTATAATGACAAGGCACTTGAGCTTTTTTCCTTAAATGACCTATATGATATTTCCCTTCCGCAGCTGATACCGCAGCTGAAATGGACAGAAATACTGAAAACAACCGAAACCTTTGAAATGAAGGTTGATTATAATTCGCGTCACTATCGGCTTATGGGAAGTATTATTGCCGGTAAAGAAGAAAATGACGACAAGGAAATGTATTCGGTGATAATGTATTTTGACGATATTACCGAGGCAGTTGAGCTTGAGAAAAACTATATAAAGGAAAAGGTTGACGTTGCTATGATAGCCGTTGACAATTATGATGATGTTTTTCAGGTTATGGACGACAGCAAAAGTCAGGAAACAATGGCAAAAATCAACAGTGCCGTATCAAAATGGGTAGGCGAAAGCAGCGGAGTTATGAAAAAAATAGGCTCTGACAGATTTATTGTGTTTTTTGAGCATCAGTATCTTGACGGATATATTAAGAATAAATTTGATATTCTTGAAAAGATACGGGCAATAGGCGATGAAATTAAAGAGTCTGTAACCATAAGTATAGGAATAGGCGTCGGAGGGCATCCGGCGGAAAATGAAGCAAATGCGAGAAACGCCGTCGAAATGGTATGGGGAAGAGGTGGCGACCAGGTTGCGGTGAAATCCTATGACGGTCAGTATAAGTTTTACGGTGGAACCGCAAAGGATTATGAGAAAAGCACAAGAGTGAAAACAAGAATGTTTGCGACCTCCCTGCGTGAAATGATTAAGGCTGCCGATAAGGTAATCTTTATGGGGCATTCCTCAGCGGATTATGACTGTCTTGGTGCTGCGATAGGGCTGTCGAGAGCTGTAAGGCTCTTTGACAAAAATCCGTATATAGTTCTTGACAATTCACCTGCGGTTAAGCCGCTTTATGATGAGATGATTAAGCAGCCTGTATATGCGGATATGATTATAAATCCGAATAATGCTTTGGAAATGGTAGAAAAGGAAACGCTTTTGGTTGTGCTTGATACCCACAGACCGTCTATGCTGCCGGTGCCGGAGCTTTTAAAGAGGGCAAGCAAGATTGTGCTGATTGATCACCACAGGCGCAGCACAGAATTTATAGATAATCTTTCTTTATCATATCTTGAGCCGTATGCGTCCTCTACCTGTGAAATGGTTACAGAAGTTTTGCAGTATATTGATGATAAAAAGCAGCTTACAAACTTTGAGGCGAAGGCTCTTTATGTGGGCATTTATATGGATTCTAAAAATTTTGTTACAAAAACGGGAATCCGAACCTTTGAGGCGGCATCATATCTTAAAAGATATGGTGTGAACACTATGGATGTTAAGAAGCTGTTCAATCTTAAATTTGACGATTATGTCAGAAGAACGGAGATAATCAGACACGCAGAGATATGGAACACGAATATGGCAGTTTCGGTTTGCAGCGAAAGCTTTTCAAATATGAGGGTAATATCCTCTCAGGCTGCTGACGAGATGCTTAATATATCGGGAATTAAAGCAGCATTTGTAGTATATCCGTCAGAAAACGGAGCCGCCTTCAGTGCTCGCTCCTACGGTGACATTAATGTTCAGCTGATTATGGAAAAGCTCGGCGGCGGCGGTCATATGACGGTTGCCGGCTGTCAGATAAAGGGAATAAGCCTTGATGAGGCAAGAGATATGCTTAAAAACGCTATTAAGGAATATATTGAAGAGGTTAAGGTATAGGGTTTATTAATATGCATTATTGGATATAGGAAAGGAATTGAGTAAAATGAAGGTAATTTTAAATCAGGATGTAAAGGGACAGGGCAAAAAAGGTGATTTGATTGATGTATCGGACGGATACGCAAGAAATTTTCTTCTTCCGAAAAACCTTGCAAAGCCTGCTACAAAGGAAAATATAAACGTAATGAAGGGTCAACAGGAAAGCCGTGAATACAGACAGCAGAAGGAGCTGGAGGAAGCACAGCAGACAGCTGAAAGAATTAACGAAATTTCGGTTGCGTTAAAAGCAAAGGCAGGGGATAACGGAAAGCTTTTCGGTTCAATCACCTCAAAGGACGTTGCCGAAGCCCTTACCGCACAGCACCATATTAAGCTTGACAAAAAGAAATTTCATATGCCTGACGGTATAAAAACACTGGGTACAACCGTTGTAGAAATAAAAATCCATTCCGGTGTAAGCGCTAAGCTGAAGGTTGAGGTCAGCGCACTGTAACATACGGTGATTGCAGCGGCTTTTTGCCGCTGCTGCAATTTTTTATGCCGCAATTCGCGGCGGAATGGAGACTGAAATGGCGGAAAATTTGAATTTTGCCGATAGAGTGCTGCCTCACAGCAGGGAGGCAGAGCAATCTGTTATCGGTAGTATGCTTTCAAGTCCCGAGGCAGTCGGAGCGGCTTGTGAAATCCTTAAGCCTGATGATTTCTTCTTCGGGCAGAACAAAGAAATATATTCTGTTATAATGGAGCTGTTTAATGAGAATACGCCTGTTGATATGGTAACGGTTTCGGACAGGCTTAATCAGCGTGATAAGCTCGATTCTGTCGGAGGAGTGACATATTTAAGCACTCTTGTTCTTGCTGTGCCGATGACGGGAAATGTGGAGTATTATGCGAAAATCGTTAAGGATAAGGCGGTTTTAAGACGGCTTATCTACTCTACGCAGGGGATTCTCGCAATGGCATATGACGAGGGCGACACGACCGAAAGAATTATTGACCGTTCCGAGCAGCTTATACTCGATATATCATCAAGCAAGGAGCAGTCGGATATTGTTCATATCAGCGAAATAATGATGTCCGCATATGATGATATGGTTCAAAATTCGCTTAATAAAGGGACCGTAACAGGAATTTCCACAGGCTTCAATTATATTAATAATGCAACAGGCGGTCTGCATGGCGGAGAGCTTATTATTGTTGCCGGCCGTCCGGGTATGGGTAAGTCCAGCTTTGCTGTTAACATTGCGGAAAATGCGGCCATTAACGAAAATGTTCCTGTAGCGATTTTCAATCTTGAAATGTCAAAGAGTATGATAGTTAACCGTATTATCTGTTCTCAGGCGCTTGTAGATTCGCAGAATGTGCGAAAGGGTGACTTTCAGCCGGAGGATTGGCTACAGATTTGTGCGGTCATAGATAAGCTGTCGGCAGCGCCGATTTATATTGATGATTCATCTTCTATTACGGTATCAGAGATAAGAGCAAAATGCAGACGGCTGAAGCAGACAAAGAATCTTGGGCTTGTTGTGATTGACTATTTGCAGCTGATGCAGGGCAGCAGAAGGGCGGATAACAGACAGCAGGAAATTTCCGAAATTTCAAGGTCATTGAAGGTGCTTGCGAAGGAGCTTGATATTCCTGTAATAGCACTTTCACAGCTTTCGAGAACAAGTGAAACCAGAAGCGATAAGCGGCCTATGCTTTCGGATTTGAGAGAATCGGGAGCTATAGAGCAGGACGCTGACTTGGTTATGTTTCTTTACAGAGATGACTACTATAACAAGGACAGCCAGGAAAAAAATATTGCCGAGGTTATAATTGCCAAGCAGCGAAGCGGTACAACGGGAACCTATAAGCTCGGTTGGCAGGGAAGATATACAAAGTTTGTAAATATTGATTATTCGGCAAATGAATAACTGCATTAACAATAAAAAAGGAGAGGCTAAAATTCTGAGCCTCTCTGATTTTTATATATTCAAAAATTCATTTACAATCTGCGGCATTTGTTCTTTTTCACATACCACTTCAAACACACGGTTCTTTCCTTTTAATGCGGCGAGTGATTTCGGAACAGACATTCCGCTTAATTCCGATAAATCATCAATCAGAGTAAATTCATCCTTGCCGGCAACCGCTTCGCAACCGCCCAAGGCAATAAGAACGCTCTGGTTAAATTTAAACGGACTTGCGGTTGATGCAATAATTGTCTTTGTCAAATCACCGGTTTTTTCGATATATTCATCATGAACCGCCTTTGCAACAGCCGTATGTGTATCAATTACATATCCCGACTCCTCCATGCACCTTTTGATTGTCGCACGGGTATGCTCATCATCGCAGTAACCGCCGTAGAACAGGTCGGATATTACTGCCTTCATATTATCATTTATTTCATAAACCCCGACATCATTGAGCTTTTGCATCAGAGAAGCAATCAGCTTATCGTCACGTCCGGAAATATCAAACAGAAATCTTTCAAGATTGCTTGAAATCAATATATCCATTGACGGTGAGATAGTGGTATGAAATTCTCTCTTTTTGTTATAAACACCGGTATTGATAAAGTCAGTAAGTACATTGTTGCAGTTGGAAGCACAAATCAGCTTTGCAACAGGCAGGCCCATTTTCTTCGCATAATATGCGGCAAGAATATTACCGAAATTGCCTGTGGGAACAACAACGTTTATTTTATCTCCAACATTAATTTCGTTACTCTTAAGCATATCGGCATAGGCTGAGAAGTAATAAACAATCTGCGGAACAAGTCTGCCCCAATTGATTGAATTGGCACTTGACAGCTTGAAACGGTTATTTGCAAGCACTGCCTTAAAATCCTCATCACAGAAAATCTTTTTAACACCGTTTTGAGCGTCATCAAAATTCCCGTTAACAGCGGCAACACCGACATTGTTTCCTTCCTGAGTAACCATTTGCAGCTTCTGTATTTCACTGACGCCGTTTTCGGGATAGAATACTATAATTCTTGTCCCCGAAACATCACGAAAGCCCTCCAATGCGGCTTTTCCGGTATCTCCTGAGGTTGCAACAAGAATTACCACCTCATTGTCCTCATTTGTCTTTTTCATTGCTGTCGTCAAAAGATGCGGCAAAATTTGTAAAGCCATATCCTTGAAAGCGCAGGTCGGTCCGTGCCACAGCTCAAGAAAATACTGAGTGCCGTTAAGCTTATAAATAGGAGCGATGTTTGCCGTTTCAAATTTTTCCTTTGTGTATGCGCTGTTTATACAGCTGTATAATTCCTCCTCGGTATAATCGGTGAGAAATTTGCTTAATATTTCATAAGCTCTTTCGTTGTATGTCATTGCTGACATTTTTTCGATTTCCGCAAGACTTACCGACGGAATACTTTCCGGCACGAACAGTCCGCCCTCGGGGGAAAGCCCTGCCTTTATAGCCTGTGCCGATGTTACAGACAGGCTTTTATTTCTTGTGCTTTGATACTGCATTTGAATTTGTCCTTTCAGTGCCTGTAATCATTCCGATTACAAAAATTATTTATTTCACGTATTTTTTAATGTAATCCGGAGCCTCGGCAGCGTCTATGCTTACTGAAAACATAAAGCTGATATTGTATTTTTTGCCCAGCTCGTCAATGCTGTTAAGAAACGCTTCAAAGCCTTCAAGTGAGTCTTTAACGATTTTCAGTGTTCCGTCAACATAAATGTTTGTAATGTCAAAGTTGCTGCTGATAATTCCGCTAATAAAGCCGAGAAACTCTCCCCATGTTTTAATTTCAAAATCAGAGGTATCAGACATTCTTACCTTTGTTTTTATATCATACATATTTTTGCTTGTGTTATTGCTGATAAACACAACATTACCGTGTGCTTCGCCTGCGGCATGATTTACGCTGTCAATCAACACCTTTGTTTTTCCTGTTCCTTTTTTTCCGATTAAAAGCTCTAACATAATAATCGTCCTCCCTATAAAAATATATTAATAATCGGCTTTTTGCCGTTTATTTTCCAAGTCTTTTTTCAAGCTCTGCTTTTTGATTTTCATAACCGGGCTTTCCCAAAAGCGCAAACATATTGCTCTTGTATGCTTCAACACCGGGCTGGTCAAACGGATTTACACCGAGAATATAACCCGAAATGCCGCAAGCCTTCTCAAAGAAGTAAACCATTTTACCAAAGGTATAAGCGTCAAGCTTTGATACTCTTACAACAAGATTTGGCACACCGCCGTCGGTATGAGCAAGACAAACACCCTCGGCAGCCTTCTTATTTACATAGCTGATATTTTTTCCTGCAAGGAAATTCAGCTTGTCTATATTATCGGGTGTTTCTTCTATAGTTATATCCTTATTTGCCTCATCAACAAGAATTGCGGTTTCAAACAGCATTCTCATACCCTGCTGAATATACTGCCCCATTGAATGTAAATCGGTTGAAAAATCAGCGGCGGCAGGGAATATACCCTTATTGTCCTTTCCTTCACTTTCGCCGTAAAGCTGTTTCCACCATTCGCCGAAATAGTGAAGTGCAGGCTCAAAGTTAACAATCATTTCAACATTCTTGCCTTTTCTTAAAAGAAGATTTCTTGCAACCGCATATTGGTAGCACATATTTTTATCAAGGTCATCGCTGCTGTATTCTTCTCTTGCATCTGCGGCACCCTGCATCATTGCGTCAATATCAATACCGGCAGCGGCAATAGGCAGCAAGCCTACGGCTGTAAGCACTGAAAATCTTCCGCCTACATCATCGGGAATAACAAAGGTTTCATAGCCCTCGGCATCGGCAAGAGTTTTTAACGCACCCTTTGCCTTGTCGGTGGTTGCATAAATTCTCTTTTTTGCTTCCTCCTTGCCGTATTTCTTTTCAAGAAGCTCTTTGAATATTCTGAATGCGATGGCAGGTTCTGTTGTTGTTCCTGATTTTGATATAACGTTTACCGAAATATCCTTGCCTTCAACCGCCTCAAGAAGGTCGGCAAGATAGGTTGAGCTTATGCTGTTTCCAGCATAAAAAATTGCAGGCCCGTTTCTCTTCTCTCTATCAATTGAATTATAAAAAGAATTTGAAAGCATCTCAATAGCTGCCCTTGCACCAAGATAAGAGCCTCCTATTCCGATAACGACCAAAACATCGCTGTCAGAACGGATTTTCTCAGCAGCCTTTTTGATTCTCTCAAATTCCTCTTTGTCATAATTAACAGGTAAATCAACCCAGCCGAGAAAATCATTTCCCGCCCCGGTTCCGTTGTGCAGCATATTGTGTGCCGCTTTTACAAAATCCTTCATACCGTCAAATTCAGCCTGTGAAAAAAACGGCATTGCCTTTGAATAATCAAAAACCAAATTATTCATCTTATATCACTCCAATAAATTATCTTCCCTTATATTTTAATACATTTTTGGAATAAAATCAAGTGTTATTTTATCTTTTTATCACTTTCTTCTATTCTTTACAAATTATTCACATTAATATGCATAGTTTATACAATAAAAATAACCGATGTTTTGCCTGTTGATATTATATTCAAAAAAACTCTTTACAAATTATAGGAATTATGATAAAATATGTATTACCACACAAAATTTAATATTGATCGCACTTTATTTTTTATTATTTGAATATAATAGATAATACGGTTAATTTTCTTTGCTAAAAATGCAGACTCTTTTTCGCCGTATACTCTATTATATTTTAGTGCGATTAAATTTTGTGTGGTAACAAATCAAGGGCTGCGTTTTTATGCGCGGTTCGCGATTTGAGCCGCGCATTTTTTATTGCGTGAATTTTTTGATATGCATACCTGATGTGTGCAAAAATAAAACTTTTGGAGGTATTTTTATGAAAAGGTTTTTTTCTTTGTTTTGTGCTGTTGTGCTTTTTACAGGCAGTATGAATTGGGCTTATGCACAGGAGAGTGATGAGGGCATCGAAACAGGATATGAAAATGAACAATTTGTTGACGATGACTTTGACAACGGAATAAGCTTAATGAGTGCAAGCACTGTTATAACTTACTCAAAATCAGCCGATGGCGGCAAATATTTATCAAATAATTTCAAAGTCAGTGAATTTGCCTGTAAAGACGGCAGTGATAAAGTATTAATTGACAGTGAGCTTGTCGAGATATTGCAAAATATCAGAGATCATTTCGGTACTTCTGTTATTATTAATTCCGGTTACAGAACATCATCTTATAATGCACAGGTTGGAGGTGCAACAAATTCTTATCATGTAAAGGGCATGGCTGCGGATATACAGGTATCGGGAGTTACCCCTGCAGAGGTTGCAAAATATGCAGAAGATATTGGCGTAAGAGGTGTTGGAAGATATAAAAGCTTTGTTCATGTAGATTCAAGACCGACAAAATATTATTGGACAAATTCGGGAGGCAGCAATGTAACGGTTTCTACACATGGAGGAAACTTTAATTCTTATCCATACGGTGCGTCAGGCTCAGATCAGGTATTAACCTCAATAGATAGTCCGAGAGAAGGAGAAAATTTAGGAGGAGATAGCTTTAGAATTATTGGCTGGGTACAATCAGATATTGTTCAACGCATAACGTTTAGCGTAAATAATGGCACCGAATATGAAATGGGAATATACTGGAGAAGTGATGTTAACGGTACCGGTTTTTTAGCTGACTTAAATTCATATGAATGGTTAAAATATGATGCGAATGTTATTAAAATAACAGCTTATCTATCAGACGGTAAAGTTCTTGATGTTGGAACAAGAAATGTTGTAAGGTATGCAGCTTTAGGATGGGATAATCCAATAGGAGATATTTCTGCTGATACCTATTTAATTAATGGTTGGATATACAATGAATATAGTGGTTGGGATATTGAATATGTATATGCATTAATAAACAATGAGACAAAAGTAAAATTAGATATGTATAAAAGAGAAGATGTATCTTTTGCAGAAGCATTTCAAATAGTTTTACCTACAGCAACAACACTAAATTACGGAAATAATACACTATCGCTTATTGTTCATTATACAAATGGTCAGGAAACAGTTGCGGCAGACAGAGCAATTAGTTCATCTGTTATTAATATTGATTTTAATGCAAACGGCGGTACACCGTCAACCGCAAGCAAGAGCGTTACATATAATTCAACCTACGGCACACTTCCGACACCGACACGCACAGGCTACGCCTTTAAAGGCTGGTACACAGCCGCAAGCGGCGGAACGAAGATTACAAGTGACACAAAGGTGACAACAACGTCAAATCAGACGTTATATGCTCAATGGGAGCAGATAACATACACAATAAGCTACAATCTGAACGGAGCAGACGGGGCGATTGACAGCTGTACATACAATTGGGGTGAAAGCGGAAAAATAACCGAAACAATTCCGCAGCGTGACGGATATAAATTTATCGGGTGGGCAGCGTCGGAAAACGCTGCGGCTGCGGAGTATCTTCCGGGGGACAGCTATACCGAAAATAAAGATATAACCCTGTATGCGGTCTGGAAGCTGATTCCGTATACAAAAACAACACTCACAAACCGCGGAAGCTATTACCTTTGTGATATAGAGCTGCATAATATAGAAGAACCCTGCGAAATAATCGTTGCAAAATATAAAAACAAAAAGCTTATTTCGGTTGAAAAAATTGCATATTCCAACAACAATAATATTAGCTGTGCCTTTTTCGATGCCGCTGATTCGGTTAAGATTATGACATGGGAAACCCTTGACGGTATGAAGCCTGTTACAGAGCCTGAAGTTATTGAGATGAAGTAAGACCTTATAATAAATTATATTTTTTTGATATTTTTCTAATTTGCCATAAATTGAAGAATAAATGGTAAAATTTTTATTACATATTAAACAAATATCGGCACAAAATAAGACCGTAATCAGTTTAATGATTGCATCAGATAAAAAAGTGGGAGTAAGCTCCCAAAAGTAAAATTAATGGAGGAAGAAAAAATGTCAAAGAACAAGATTGTAGTACCTGAAGCAAAGCAGGCAATGGAAAATTTCAAAATGGAAGCTGCCAACGAAGTTGGCGTAAATTTGAAGCAAGGATATAACGGCGACTTAACATCAAAGCAGGCAGGATCTGTCGGGGGTCAGATGGTTAATAACATCTGTCCCGTGCGAACTGTATTTTTCACCCGAAACAATCGCACCCTTGATGGTCATGTGCATAAAATCGGGTATGAATATAGGATAGTTATTTAATGCAAAGTGCACACATATATTTTTATGTGTGCATTTTCTATTGATTTTTTTAATGGGATTTGTTATAATATCATTGTAAGGAAGTGATTTTATGCCAACAATTTGTATTTTTTATGGAATTATAGTTAGAATGTATAATGAAAAAGGCGGTAAGCACAATGTGCCGCATCTTCATGCTGAATATCAGGACCAGAATGTAGTAATTGATTTTGACGGAAATATTTTAGAAGGTGATTTTCCAAAATCAAAGTTAAAGCTTCTTGAAGCTTGGATGGAAATTCACAGAGAAGATTTGGAAGCAAACTGGAAATTGCTTTCAAGTGGTGATGGGTTCTTTAAAATTGAGCCATTAAAATAGGAGGTGCTTTTATGAAATATCCTATAGTTTTAAATGTTGTACCACAAGAAGATTATAGTGTAGTCGTTACGTTTGAAACTGGCGAAACAAAAAAATTCAATGTTAAACCATATATTTGCGGAGATTGGTTTGGTCAGCTCAAAGATGTTTCTGTATTCAACACGGTTCGTCCGTGCGGAAATACTATTGAATGGGCTGATGGTCAGGATATCGCACCACACGAATTATATGAATTGTCGGTGGCTATTTAATTATGGATAAAATGTCAGTTGAAAAATCAGATGCAATTAACGAACTTATGAAAGAACTTGCCAAAGGAGAAAAATCCGCAGAAGAAAATGGTTGGTTATCAAACGATGATGTAAATGCAATAATTAAATAAATATATACACAGTAAAATCCCTCAAAGAGTCATAAGCTCCTTGAGGGATTTTATCGTTATTTTTTCTTTGAATTTGGACTATGGCACTGTTTGTATATCAGATTACTCATTTTGGTTTTTTCTTTTTCTGTAATTATACCTTTTTCGAATAAAACCTTATTAAAGTAACTGAGCCATATTTCCTTAGCATTTACATTCAGTGGCATACGCCTCCCTTATGGGATATTGTATGCCAAATGGTAAAATTTATACATATTGGCATTCTCCTTTCCTCAATATTTGTTTGTTACCCACATCACTGAATAAATGTCTGCAAGAGTTTTAATATTCTCTGGCAGTTGACCGCCAAATCTCATTTATAAATTTTCAATGAGAGATGGGTAACAAGGTTAATATAGTAGTTGTACTATTTACAAGCTCATATCTCCAAAGCCTATATCTTCGTCTTGCTCGGTTTCTTCTATGCTGCCTAATACCTCATCTATAAATTCTTCTGTAAGTTCATCATCCTTTGCGCTTTTTATGATTTCGATTAATATACATACTGCGGCTGCACTGAGTCCTGTGATTAAGGACAGAGCCATCGTATCATCTTCATCATAATCTTTCTTTTTGCCTACATCCGAAACATCCTTAACAAACTTAAGCACACGCTGAGCAATACTGAAATCAAAATCATTGCAATCGTTGCCGCTCCTGCTATCTGCAGTATCTTGATATAAATCTTCTTGAGTTTCTCTTCGGTTGTCTTGTAAATTCGATCTTGTGTCTTCCCAACCTGTTCGGAAAGTAATTCCATTCTCTCCGTCAGCTTGTCCCGATTCTGCTCCGAAAGTCTGTCGATTTTCATATTCAAATCTTCCAGACAATTCACTATCGGTGCTAAATCTATCGACTGAGTACGCCGATTCATTTCCTTCAATTTCTCTAAATTTGAATTCATTTTCCATGTTCTCCTTTAAGAATTTATCTTCGTGCAATTTATAATCTCTGCATTTCATTCCGTTGGGTGCAGTGTAACAGATAGTTTTTCTTGCATCCGTCCAGTTAACTTTGTAGCCCTCGCTTTCCATATATGCAATAAATTCTTTTTTCTTTTTGCAGACATTCATTGCATCTTCAATGGTATTTATAAGCTGGAACTTCCAACTGTAACCCTTTGATGCTGCAGTGTATTCTCCGTGACTCATACCCTTGGCAGTTTTCTGACTTTTGTTTTCTATAATGCTTAGTCCGTATTCCAAACAAAGTCTGTCAGATATATTTTTTATATGGTCAAGCGAATGGTTATCCTGATGTAACTTTTTGCCTGTATCTATGCCTACACTATTCACTACTATGTGATTATGTAAGTGATGTTTTTCTACATGAGTACCAACGACAATTTCGTGTCCGGGGAAGCATTCATTTGCAAGCTTAACTCCAATCTCATGTACGGTTTCGGGTGAGACTTTTTCTTCTGGACTGAATGATTGCATGTAGTGATAAAAATATCTTCCGTCCGCTTTATCATAGAGATGTTTTGTTGTCATAAATTCTTGGTATGCTGTGTCGGGAGTACATCTGATTCCTGTCACCAATTTCGTTCCGTCAGCGAGAATAGTTTTCTTATCTTTTGCCGCATAAGCTATCGAGAACGCCATTCCGCCGCCTGTTTGATTTTTGTTGTTAATAGCTTTCACAACTGCCATCAGGAACACCTCTTGGTAATCTTTTGAAGCTCATCATATATCTTACTTAATTCATCCTGAACTCCTTCAAGATTTACTGCTTCAATCTTTCCAAAGTTTGCGAGCTTTGCTATCTGATGTATGTTGCCTCCAATGCGTTTAGTTTCAACATATAATGGATTAATATCTATCACATTTATTTTTTTACCTGCCGCACATCTGAGCATATATTCTGTAACAGAAAGGTTCGCTTTCTTTGCTAATCCTTTTACCAATTCTTCTTCAAATTCTGTTGCTCTTACCACAATGAGTTTGTTTCGTCTCCGCATTTCACTACCTCCTTTTTGCGAAGTGGGTCCGGGCTTCTGCCCGAGATTTGCGCCGCCTTGCGGTGCGGATGCGCCGGGCGGAAAGCCAAGCGCGATGCTTGCAGCCTCTTAAAAGAGGCTACTCGCTTTCGCCGACAGGGTCGGCAGGGACGGTTATTGGGATATAAGGATTACCGTCACTATCGGCACTTTTCTTGCTTCGTTCTGCTCTTTGGAGTATGATTATTCTTTTCCCATTACTCCTTTTTGACTTATAATATATTCCTGCATCTTCGATGTCAGGTTGGTTTTTGTTGAGCCTTTTTGACAGAGTAATCGGTTCAATTTTTTCTTTGCAATATCCCGAAAGCAATTCTGCAAGCTCGGTAGGAGTCCCCGAGAATGATTCATTCTCCTTCATAAATTCAACCACAATTCCGACTATATCTTCGAGAAGTATTTCGGGATTCTCAACGCTGTCGCTTATTAATTTCCACAGCTTAGTTTCCTCATTGAAGTTGAGTTCCAATTCTCTGTATGGTATGTCTCTGCCTGTGCAGCACATTGTTGCGTTCACACTGCTACGCTTGCTCTTCTTGAGAACAAAAACTGAATCGGCAGCTCCTGTGATTCCGTTGGTGCCGGACACCATACTGATAGGGTCATCGTGACTTTCTTTTCTTACATGATGTATGAGCACGATTGCAATTTTTAATTCATCTGCAATCTTTTTTATGTAGCCGACATCCTTGTAGTCAACAGCGTATGCGTTGTCGTTGGATATGCTTCTGATTTTTTGAAAGGTATCAATCATAATCAATTTTGTATCGGGATGCTCTTTGACAAAATTTCTTATCTGCTCCTCAAGACCTGTTACAATGCTTTCGGATAATAATGTCACATACAGACTCGGGGGAGCATCGTATGTCATATAAGTTAATCTGTCCTGCACTCTTTCAAGACTATCTTCAAGAGCAAGGTATAATGTAGTACCCTGACTCGTTTTGAAATTCCATACCGGTTCGCCCTTTGCAACCTGAAGGCATAACCAGAATGCCATCCACGACTTACCAATCTTAGGAGCACCGGACAGAATATGGAGTCCGGGTGCTATTAAATTTTCTACAATAAATTCTGTAGGCACTATGTATGTTTCTACCAAAGTTTCGCCATCAATAACTTCAAATTTCTTTGTCATCGGTTTTACCTCCGTTCGTATAAATGTTGAATTCTTGTTTGTTTTATCGATATCGATTTTGTAATGCCATTATATATGAGCATTGACAAGTTGGCAATAGTTTTGTATAATTATGTTTGGAGTTATTAAATTATCTAAAAAGTTTTAATTTTACATTATCCAAAAACAGAGGTATATTTATGAAGAGAGATTATTCAGAGTATAAGCCGTCTGAGCACGAAATCAGACACTTAAAATTAAGCGGCAATAAGTATATAAAATATGACTATTTTGTCAATAAAGTAAGATTTGATACCGAAGAAAAAATATTTAAGATTTTCGTGGATGCGAATAAAGAAGACTACTTTATGGAAGATTTTATTGAGGAACACGATAAGCTCCATAACATAACTCGCAACTATAGTGAAGCCGGACTAAAAGAAATGGAAGAAAATCGCAGAGAGGCAATTGCATATAATAAAAAGATTTTCAATAAATTTAAGAAAAAATATGATATTGATTTAGAGCCTCGCAAATATCATTTTCATCATTATGAAAAAGACGGGGAGTATCCCATACCAATTAATAATGCCTTGTGTGCCTGTGGCATAACGCTAAATTGCGGAGATGGAATTCTTGACTTTATTTATGCTGATTTCGAATCAGAATATGAAGAGCATTTTGCCAATGCATATATCGGTGAGCAGTTAAAATTAATGGGAGCGCAAAAAAGACGTGAAGAAGGCATCGTTGAGAGCGAAGATGAAGAACCTCAAAAGATTTTGGCAAAGGTTGATGAAATCGTTGAATTATATAACAGATATGAGCTTACAACAATAAGCATTAAAGATTTATGTTATGTATCACTATATTCAGCAATTTGTCCACCAGTTTTTTTGATTGAAAGAGAAGATTATACCGCAATAAGGCATTACTATAGATACCTTGTTGCACTGCAAAAAGATTATTTGGATTTGATAGAATTCTGCTACGATGAAGATTTTCATCCCGAAGCACTGGGAGAATTGTATCCTCACGAAAGATTTACATTATACCTTTTGATTCATGACTTGCATTCTTCTTTTGACAGAAAAGAAGTTTTTGCCCCAAATACAAAATATGTAAGTGCATTAGAAATGCCTTATGGTATGGAAAAAGATGCAATTGTTAAAAGAATAAACAAATACTTTAATAAAAAAGATGAGTTTTACGAATTAGCAAAGGAGTATGATGTAGACCCTGAAAGATTGCATTATGCTGCTGTGATGCCCAAATTTATAAAGACCGTTTATGAGATAAACTCCATAAAGGATATTTTGGAGCTTGAATTTACCAAAATGCTTGAAATGGATGTTCGATTTAAAAAGTGCAAAAGATGCGGAAAGTATTTCCTTGTAAAAGGAAATTATCCAACTCTTTACTGTGACCGCATTGCAGAGGGAGAAACAAAGTCTTGTAAAAAACTAGGACCTATTGAAAGTTATAAAGGAAAAAATGCTGATAATGAGGCTAAGAAAATATATTCCAAATACTACAAGCGTTATCACGCAAGAATTGCCCCCAGACAAATTAAGGAAAAAGATTTCAAGCAGTGGCAATATAAAGCCATTACTATGCGTGATGAGTGTATAGAGGGAAAAATCACACTTCAGGAATACATTGACTGGAACGAGTCGGCATTCCCGAACCGTACAAAAAAATCTTAAATTTCTTTCAAACTATGCCTGTGCCATTGGGTTATTGGCAGAAAAATATGCAGGTGGGGTAAGTACCCTACCTGCATTACTTTTGTGCCGTAATGGGCTTTTATTGCCGTTACAGCAGCACTTAAATTTGATTTTATTCCAATATCCTATTTCATTGTACCGACCATTTTATTTATATCACCGTCTGAGTCTACTATAATGGTTTTGGTTTTGCTTGGAGCTACATAGCCGAAGCCTTCGATGTAGGTTTTATTTTTTTCTTCTATGATTTCATTTCGTATTTTTGTTTCCTTCTCTGTGAGGTAACAGGTGTCTTTTGCCATAATTTCGTCATTCGGATTTATGGGTTCTTCCGGATTCTTTTCCCATTTCGCATATAAGACATCGGGCTTTGTAAATTTAAACGTTGTTACCTGATTCTGCTTTGTTCGGGGATCGGTGAACCATCCCTTGAATGTGTAACCGTATTTTGTAGGGATGTAACTCTCTAATCTGATGCTTTCTCCATACCTTTTTGTTATTGGCCTGATGAAGCTACCGCCGTCCGATGCGAAGGTTAAGGTTACATTTCCCACGATTCCAAGTTCGTTGTCAAAGGTCACTCGGTATTTACTGAGCCACCAAGGTTTTGCCGTTGCCGATGCCGTTGTTGTTAGCAGCATAGTCACTGCCAATGCCGTACATAATACTTTTTTCTTCATAAAATTCTTCCTCGCTGTTTTATATTACCTTTTCGGCAACACAAACATACCACAGAAGATGGCATAAGTCTACGAAGTTTTTTCAAAGTCCTTTTCTTTGATTACAGCATATCATATTTTGATATGGGGATATGTTAAAGGAGTGAGCTGTGTGGCCCACTCCTTGACATATACATATGTTTAAATTCGGATTTGTTTATATCAAATCAAATTATATCTTCTCACAAATTCCTCACATTCCTCCAAAGGAAGTGCTTTGGAATAGTACCAGCCCTGAACATAATCGCAGTCAGAAGTTGACACAAGTGCGTTCTGCTCTTCTGTTTCAACACCTTCGCAAATAACTTTTATATCCATATTATGAGCAAGAGCGATTATACCGGCAAATAATTTTTTGCCATTTTCAAGCTCGGTTTTGAGCAAAATATCACGGTCAATTTTTACAACATCAATGGGATAATCACACAAATTTGCAAGAGATGTATATCCGCTTCCCAAGTCGTCAAGATACACTCTGAACCCAAGCTCCTTGCATAGCTTTACATTATTCGTTGCAGTTCCTCTGTCCTTTTCAATGGCATCTTCGGTTATTTCTATTGCAAGCATAGATTTGTCAAAATCGTAACTGTTTGAAATCATCTTAAGTCTATCAATAAAGTTTTCTTCCGAAAGGGTTATTCTTGTAAAGTTACAGGACAGAGCAATATTTCCGAAAGCCGTACCTTTCCATTTTTCAAGCTGACGGCAGGCAAGCTCAAACATATAAAAATCGTGCTTACTGATAAGCCCTGCCATTTCCATATTTCCGATATATTTACCGGGACCGATAAGTCCTTTTTGTGGACTATCCCATCTTGAAAGAGCTTCTGCCGAAACAATTTGTTTTGTTTTATTGTCAACAACGAACTGCAGGTACATTTTAAATTCGTTTTTCTCAAACCCCTTTAAGATGCTTTCGGTAATCTTCTTTTCTTCCTGAATCATATTCATTGAATGTGTATCACAATATATAATCTCTTTTTCCGTTCCGAAAATCTTATTACAGTTTTTTCTTAAATTAAAGAGCAGGATTTCGCAGTTTCTGTCAGAGCTGCCGAGATGATATACGGCAGAGTGGAAAACAAGCTTATTGTTTTTCTCTTTCATATCTTCAAAGCTATTAAGCTTTTTCATAACTTCTAAAAGTCTTTTCTTTGCATCTTCATCATTTGTAGCCTGATATGCAAGTGCGAAGCCATTTTCAGTAATTCGGGCAGATATTTCTCTGTCTCCCGTATATTCTGAAAGAACTGATGCAGTGTATTTAAGCACATCTTCAAAAGAACTGTCGCCATAATAAGAACGAATATAACTGCTGTCTAAAATGATATATGCAATATGATAAAGGCTTCTTGAAATATCGATTATGGTGTACCTGAAATGATACTTGAAAAATTGCAGATTTCCCATTCCTGTTTCAGAATCTGTCAGTTTATCAGCGGAATGTTCTTTGCGGATATGCCCTATGTGCAAAATCAAAAGTATTATTGCAGCTATGAGTATCAGACAAATACCAAGCGTGAGAAAAAGCAGGAGATAATTTATTTTTGAGCTTTCTGTCGCATAGGAAAGAAAGATTCCGCTTTTAATATCTTCTGAAATTCCGTTCGCTGCAGTTTTTATTTTTGAAATCACAGTATCATCTGCAAGACTTGTGAATACAAGACCGGATTTCACGGTTTTGCCGTCTTTTTCAAAGGACACAAGCTCTAAATAATCCTTGTAATAAGGAGGTTTACTGTCATTTGCAGAAGAAGAAACAATCTCGACCTGCAAATTTTCGCCCATCGTAATTTTATCTGTTTTATTACCATTGATATATGCAAAATCCACACCTGAGCGTTCAGAGATGACTGTGAGCATATCAGGGATAATACCGCAGTATGCTTTTTTGTCCTCATCATAAAATTCAACCGGATAATTATCGGGACTTCCGGCTACATAGATGCAATCACCAAAGCCTTCGGTTTTCTCGGTAGTATAAACCTCGGCAAAAACAGGCTGCACGCTCAAGATAACCAGCATAATTGCAAAAATTAGCCTTATCATACATTTTCTCATTTCGTTAGTCACCTCGCCTCTATTAAATATTTATTCCCTTTCGTTCAATGCGTCCCCAATCAAGTTTTTTCTTTTTATAACCCTTAAACGCCGTTAGTCTTACAAAAGCCATAATAAACCTGAGCGTTGTAACTTCAAAAAAGCAAAGCATTATGGCTTTCATACAATCTTTGAAGGTAACAGTTAAATCAATAGTTTGTATTCTTGAAAAGAATGCCGTAAGTGTAAGTATAGAGTTATACGATGCATAAATCAGCATAAAAAGTATCATAAACGGCAAATTCAGTAAATCAATGCAGTATGCTGCAATCATAGTAAACACACCAAACACCTCTATAAACGGTGATAGCAGTTCATAGAATAAAAAGTACATATACGAAATAAAGCCAACTGCGCCGAATTTAGGATTTGCCATCATTTTACGATGCTTCCACATTGTCTGAAAAAGACCAAGATGCCAACGCTTTCTCTGCTTTTTTAAGTCGCCTAATTTTTCAGGAACCTGTGTCCAGCAAACTGCATCGGTTGCATATTTGATGGAATATGGAATCTGATTTGTAAGGCAATAGTTGTGAAGCTTTACAACAAGCTCCATATCTTCTCCCATCGTTCCGTGGTCATAACCGCCTGCTGCAATTACGGTTTCCTTTTTAAACATTCCAAATGCTCCGGAAATAATAAGCGAACCGTTGAAATGGTCAAACAAAATTCTTGATGCCAAGAACGAACGGTCATATTCTAATAGTTGCATACAAGCAAGAATGTTTTTGGGAAGTCTGTATTTTACAACTTTTCCGTCTTTTAAGGTAACATCGTTACAAGGTCTTACTGTTCCGCCAACTGCAACCACATTTTCTTCCTCTAAAACGGGAACTACAAGCTTTTGAAGAGAATCATATTGGAGTACAGAGTCGGCATCCATACAGATAAAATAAGGATACTGTGCCGCATTAATTCCCATATTAAGTGCATCTGCCTTGCCGCCGTTTTTCTTTCGGATTAGCGTTAGTGGGACCTTTTGTTCGTGGGATTCATAGATAAACTCCTCAGGCTGACACGGGATACTTCTGTGCAGAGGTCGTCTTACGGGATGCATATTATACCCTTCTATCATCATCCTTGAAGTTTCATCCTTTGAGCCGTCATCCACTACCACAATTTCATAAAGTCTGTAATCAAGGGAAAGCAGAGATTTTACTGTCTGGACAACCGTTACCTCCTCGTTATATGCAGGAACTACAATTGTTATAGGAACGAAGTAATTATCGGTAAACTTATTCATAAGTCTATCCTGCATTTTCTTTTTATATAGGGTTGATGCTCCTACGACTACTGACAAAAACAAAAAGGTTGAATATCCTATTAAGTACACCAAAAACAAGACGCTGATAATATCGAAAATATTTTTAATTGTTTCCATTTCCATTATACTTTCATTGCCTCACTTTCAGCGGTTCTTCTGTCAAGACGATAGCGCATAATTTCTCTGGCATATCTGTCATTGCCGTCAAAAACGCTGATAAGATCGTGATATGTATATCCAAGCTTTTCAAGGCTTATGGCACTGTTTTGCCTTATGTGCCAATTAGAGCTTGAAAGGTTTTTGACTAAAATTCTGAAGGTAACATCCCCGGGATATGACTTGAGCGCAGAAGATGCAATTGCCTGATATTCCCATGTACGCCCTTCCATATTTTCCGCAATCGCCTGAATAACACTCCCAGCCCCATCATTCGGGAATTTTTCAAAGTACCTGATTGCTGAAAAGCGAAGCTCGTTGTTTGCTTTTTCACTTGTTAAAAGTTCTAACATTTCTTTATCACAGCGGATATTACCAAAACGGAAGTAATTCAAAATATTAAGCTGCATTCCGGTGGAATATGCGTTAAAGCTTTCAAAAAGCATTTCTTTTAAGTTTTCTTTATCACCTTTGAAGTTTAAAAGTCCGTCACAAATAAGCTTGGGGTGATGAAAGGACAAGTTTTTATCAACAACTTTAAGAGCCGAAACAACAATTTCGGACCTTCTAATACTGTAAATTGCCTTCAGTGTATTTTCTCTGCAATAAACATTTACGGACCGCAACAACTCAAGCAAAATATCCGTAAGTCTCCCTTCTTCATCGTTCTTTAAGATGTTGTATTTTTGCAGTATGTATGGAAAATATGCAATTTTAAGAGTATCCTTATTTATGTATCTATGAGTAAGGCTTTCAAAAACAGAGAAAGTGTCCACAAGATACTTTTCGGTTAGAATAGGCTCTTTTTCAAATATATCTTCCAGTGCTTTATCAAAAGCAGTAATTCCTGATGTTTTATCAAGTTCACGAAAAAGATATTTTTTATGTTTTTCGGATATTTCACCGCCATTTTTCAGAACTTCTATCTGCTCTGAAACAATAGCACCCATTTTTTTTGAATCGGAAATAAGGGCACGCTCTCTGTGCTTTAAAATGAAAACATAGATTATATTATATAAAATCATACTTACACAAATTGCAATATAAGTATAAATCATTATCTCTATTTTCATTTCATTGCACCCTCCTTCCATAAATCCTGCATTATATAATATGAGCTTTTTAATCTTTCGTGATATGTTACTTTATTTCCCCAACCTTTAAGATTTATTTCACTAAGTTCAATTCTTTCGTTTCCAATACCAATTCCAGCATATATTTTATCAATATTAATATATTCAACACCATAATTTCCGTCATAATAGTCATCGTGAATTTCCATTCTTGACGGGTCGGCAAAATTCAGGATTTGCCACGGGATCTTAATTTCAATATAATCACCGTTTGCATAAAAATCTGCCAAAGAATTAAATTCCTCACTTTTTGGATTTGCGTTGCCATATAAAAGTTTACCTGTTTCATAAATTTCTGCAGTAGCTGTGTTATCATTATATATCAGCGCAGTGGCAGTTTGTAAAATCATATTTACAGGCACAAATTTTGCAGAATTTTTATCGGGAACATTCCCAGAAGTATATGTATCATAATTATCAACATTTTGAGAATATGTTGATCTTAGTGCTTCATATCTTTCCTGAACAAGAATACGACTGTTATCTATTCCATTAACCACAAAAACAAAATCACAATCCCTGTCAAACTTCAAACCGTAGTTGCTACAGTAGTTACTTCCGCTTTTTGGAGTAACATCAAGAGGGATATATAAAGTTTCATTTTTAAAATTAAAACTTTCTTTTTTTACAAGGAAATATACGAATTTTTCATCATACTTTAAAGAAAGTTCGCAAGAACCTTTTATAACCTTATCCTCTTCTGTCCACTCGGACACATCTCCATCTACATAGCAGACAGATTTTTCGTTTCCTGGATCAAATGACAGAAGTCCAAAATACTGTTCGTTTGTCTGGTAATCTGACCAATACGGAGTCCTTTTCAAGTCAACTGCATACATAGTGTTCCAAGTTCTTTTAAACCACTCATCTTGCCAGGTAAATATGCATCCACCATTGCATCCTGATTGTTTAATATCATTCCAGCAGTCAATAAGTGCTTGTCCTTGTTCATGTTCTGCTGTATTACCCTGATTTCTGTTGGTGTTTCGATCTCTCTGTGCCATTCCTCTGCCTGTAGATACACCAAATTCAGATATAACAACAGGAACAGAGTGGTGATTTGTGAGCATAGTCAGATATGCTTTATATGTATTTAAGCGTCCGTGAGCATCAAAGTATTTTCCTTTTTCTCCAATACCAAATTGAGCCCAGTCGTCCGAAAAGCTTAAATAATCAGGATAATACGGATAAACGTGATATGAAGCATAATGCCCTGTTTTTACAAGCTCGGTGGTTTTCAAATTTTCCACATCAACAAATGCACACTTCATAAAAAAGTTTTTTATATTATCAGGGTATTTAAACGGGTCAGTAGTTGGCCAATTTGAAAAGGCGATAAGTCTTTGCTGACCATAACGTTTAGTTTCGTATTCAATTACAGCATCTCCAACCCTTGCTAACATTACCTCAAAAGGACTTGCACCTTCTTTAGTATACATATATTTTCCATTATATGAAGTATAGCCGTCTATTCCTTGATAGAGATCATCGGTATATGCTACTGTAAGGTCCTCCCATTCGACACCAAGGATGTATCCGATAACCCAACGCGAAATATCCTTTCGGTATGTACCATGACCGGCGCTCCCAACTCTGCCGAGATTTATCTTTCTTTTTCCGTGAATAACATCTACCATTATCTTACAATCTTGCTTGAAAGTTTCATAGAATTCGGTGCTGTAAGCATCCAGACGAGAATTTTGAACATAGTCATTTACCCATACACCATGAATAAGATATAGTGGTTCGCTCCTGTCTTTATTGTATTCGTAAAAAGCATTGTAGAACGTATCGTTTTGAATCGTATACACTCTTAATGTATTTGCACCCATTTCCTGAATATATGAAAACCATCTTTTATAGGTTTCTTTATCAATAGAAAAGTTTGTGGACCATTCACCCGGTTCGCCTGACCCCATATTGACACCACGGATTTCAAAAGGAATTTCCTTGCCATCTTCAATCATATAAATTTCTTTTCCTTCTGTTTTTATAAAGAAATCAACAAGGTTATCGTCGTGTGACACAAAGTATATACCAAGATGAAAATATGCAAAATCCGCTGCAAGAAGTACAAGTATTATCAATGATACAGAAATTATATATTTTTTCACTTGTATCTCCTCCTAGTTTGCATTTTCATTAAACTTTTTAATTTTTGATGAACTGCTGTATTGTCTTAAGGTTTCAATGTTTTTATCTGTCCAGGATAAACGAGTATGTAAAAAGTTTTTGATCTGTGAAATAGAGTCTTCATAAGTTCTCGGATTTCTGTTTATTGGACTGAGCATATCATATTGGGGGTTGAATGTATATCCCCATACTGAATAGTTTCGGTCTATAGCATCGTCGAGGTATGCCACTGTTTCATCAATAAATTTATATAAGTATTCCTCTGAGAAAACGGTTTCTCTTAGTTCCCAATATCTTTGAATTATTCTGTCCACAAAGGCTTCATCTTTTATGAGCATAACATACCACAAACAATTTTGCATTTCAAAATGATTTGAGTCCATTACTGAATCCTGATAAAAATCGCACGCGGAATTAAAATCCCAGACACACATTTTATACTTGCCATCAATGTCCTTATACATATAGGTTGACATCCAGCCAGCGTCATAGTTACTTGTAAGTTCGTTAATCAAAAAATAGTCCACAAAAGAGTTAACATCTATGAAATTTTCATAACCATACTTAGGATTGTCAAAATCATAGGAATAAAGAGTTTTTTCGAAGAATGAAAAATCATCCTTGATTGCTTTGTGGAGTTCGTGCGTAATGTTTTTTTCGCCCGGATACACGATTTCGTGCTGCATATGGGTTCTTAGCGCATAATTCGTAAAAGGCATAATGTTCTGTAAATTATAGGTATCACCTTTGTCGAGCTTTATAACATAGCCGGAAAAACTATTATCCTTTTTATTCAGTTCAATATTAAGTCTTGCACCCTCTTTTCCTGCTGTAATTGTTTCTACAGCAAGGTATAATCCCTGATATTGTTCGTTAACATAAACTTCACAAAATCTGACATTTGGGGCATATTCCATAATTTCTCCCGCAATATTATACCACATATAATTACGGATAAGACTCTTATCAAGAAAAGGACCATGAAGTGTCCATTCGTGATGCGCATCCATACCAATAAAACTTTGTGAGTTATTTGTTCCATCTTCATTGATGAGTCGTATGTAGTAATTTGGTTTGTCAAATGATCTTGAAGAATTTCCACGATATCTTATTTTTATGTCAGAAGACAAAGTGGGCGTGTCGTTTATATGATTGTTATGATTTTCATTATCAAAAGTCTTAATCTTTGCAGTGATTACCTCTGAATTGTCTTCGGCAAGAATATGACCTATTTTGACATGGTTTTCATCGTATATCGGACGTCCTGGAATTGATACACCCTGAGTATCAATCATAACAATAGGCAGATGCGTACAAAACGCATTGTTTGTATGTGATTCACAATCCGTTTTTTCTTCTGCTATAATATGCTCTATGTATCTTGTGCCGTTATCTTCAGGAATTATAAGACTTACTAAGGTTACCGCCAAAAGCACCAAGGCTGTGGTGGTTAAGCCGATTATTTTGTATTTCAACCTTGGTTCCTCCTAAGTTAGTTTGAAATTTCATCATTTTGCATAACTGTATTTACATATTCAATGTTGCCGATTTTATAAATCTCATCACAAATACCGATATTATTCTTTCTTTCTGCCTTTTGTAGCATATTTGCTGTTATTTCATAGATAAATTCAATAGAGGTATCTGTTGAGTTTTTTACTCGCATGTTGGCTTTGCCGCCAAAAAACTTAAACATTACGGCAGAAATAGGAGCCTCTTTTGTGCGGCTACCTCTGATGATTACAAGCATACGATTGTTGTTCTTAATTGCACCCAAGATAAGTAAAATCACGAACACAAAACCACTACCGATACCTGCAACAATAAAATCGCCCACACCGCAACAAATACCCACAATTATTGTCCAGAATATATAAACAGTATCTCTTGAATCCTTAATTGCCGTTCTGAAACGAACAATAGAAAGTGCACCCACCATACCAAGGGAAAGTGCTACATTGTTTCCGATAACCGTCATAACCATTGAGGTAAGGACTGTTAAAACAACGAGCGATACATTAAATTTTTTACTGTAAATAGTTCCTCTGTGGGAAATCATATATGATACGAAAATCAAAAATCCCAAAACACCTGAAACTATAATATTTGCTGCAATCTGTTCCCACGAAAGTGTTGTTTGATCTTTAATTAGATTAAAAATTTGACTTTTCATTTTCAAACTCTCCTTTGTTTATACTTCATCATAGCTTTGTTGTCTTGCCAAAGCATATTTACTTACCGATAGTTCACTTTTGTTTATACTGTTTATAAACTGCCTGATATAGTCAAGCAGAAATCCGTTGAACTTTACTTCAAGCACTACATTAAACTTATCCAAAACCGGGTACATCACAAGATTTTCCGAAAATAAATCAAAATTGGTTTCTGTTGCCACAATATTGTTATCGAATGTAATCCTGATTTTATTTTCCTTTGCTATGTACGCCTTTCGGTTATACTGGACAATCGTTTTCGGTCTGTAACATTTATAATGCATAAGCCCATAACACTCTTTGGCAAAATCCTCTTCATAATTTAATAAAACCTCGTATTTACCTCTGATAAGTGCTTCTGCATCCGTTTTTGTCATTCTAAGTGATCGTTTTTTCTGTGATGCTCCTTGCTTTTGTTTCATTTCGAGCATCGCAAAATCGCTTTTGGGGTCATATATCCGAAGCCTGATCTTACGCCTTGTTTCAACACCTTCGAGCTTTTCGAAAAAATCATCATCATATACCGTATCAAAATAGAGCGACCTTATTATGTATCCGTCTGTTCCGTTATGCTCATCTTGTATCATAAGCATATCAAGATAATGAGATTTATCCCGAAACTCATCAATATTTATTAAAAATTTCTTTTCCTCTCTTGTTACAATATTCATATTATTCTCCTATAATAAAACAAAAGCTGCTCAACAAATATACCTTAATAAGGTTAATTCAGTAGTGCAGCTGGACTGGCATAGTATAAAACCTTAGCCTCTTTGCTTTGCGTCACCGCTTTTCAACGGTTTTGCCAAATATTTTATATTATAATACACTTTTTTTCTTATACCGTTTTTCTTCCTTCATTTGATACATTTTTTCGTCAGCTCTCGCTAATGCTCGTTCAAATGCATTATTTTCATACAGGTCAACATCTGAATAACCTATAGATACACTGTAGCCAAGTGCGGTGAACTCTTTTGTTTCATTAATATTATCAACAATTGATTTTAAAAATTCAGGATCAATATCCAAGGCTATAACCACAAACTCGTCACCGCCCACTCTATAAACTATACACCCCGAATCAAAAAAGATTCTTTTTAGTGCAGTAGCAACATTTTTCAGAAGCTCATCTCCTGACTTATGGCCCATTGTATCATTGACATTTTTAAAGTTGTCAATGTCTATCATAATAACAGAGACCCTGCTGTCTCTTGGTAAATTTCTCTCCAGATTATTGACATTCTCCATATATGCCATTTTGTTTTTTACTTCTGTAAGGGCATCAACATACGCTATTTTATGCCATTTCTTTTCTTCAATTAATTGCTCATTCAAGATTGACAATCGTTTTTTCTGGAGCAAGTTCATAAGAAATGTGGTATGAAAAGACAGTACGGTAAGAACCATAAATACATATACAGGAAGGTATTCCGGCCTTTTTATCAAAGGTACAGGATATGAAGCCGACAGAACAAGCATTATATAAATCATTGCTGTTGACAAAGCGGTTATGCCCCATCCATCCTCAACTGCAGACATAAGCTCTCTGTAACGTTTGAAATAACCGTTTCCCTTAAAATAAACAAAAAACATTATTGTACATACTAAAACAGAGCTAATTGTCTCGGTTATCTCTCCGCCGATAATTCCTATGCATCTTGAAATGGCAACAATAGCAAGGGTTATCGTATCCAAAAAACAGAATGTAACAAAAAACCTAAAATCTTTATACTTTGACAAAGCAAAATAAAGTATAAATGTTGGTATGGTGACACATATAAACGATCCCAGTGCTTCGGGTAAAATACCGAAATATGTACACGCAAAAAATGTTATCAGAATAATTGCCGATCCAACATACATAAGAGTATAATATATCGGGCTTTCCTTTTTAGGTACCATAAGTTTCATAAAAATCAGTATATTAAAAACTAAAACAATTACTTCGCTAAAAAGTGCAATGGTGTGACTCATTATTTTCTCCTTGATCTCTTTTTCATGTCTCTTTATATTAAATTTTTTCAAATACCCACAGCGTATTATCTACTTCTTTACCTGTGGGTGCAAATGAATATACACTTAGTACAACCGTTTCGCTGTTGACCTTTTTATAGGTTATTTTGGGTATGTTTCCTTTCGCCAATTGACGCTTTATGGCGTCATAATTTATAAAGCTGAGCATAGCTCTATGAAAATCAGGATCAACCATATCCTCCACATATTTTGCAAAAATATCTTTAAAAGACTTTTCTGTCTCATTGTAACCTAGATATGTAGGCATAAGAATTCGGCATGCTTCATCGGTATTTAATGAAACTCTGTAAATACCGTTATACCTATCCTTCATAACATCTAAGAGCGTATCTATTTCACCTATGCCTGTTTTTATTACGTTGTACTCTGTGGCATCAGTTGCCGAAACACTCTTGTTTTCTTTGTTCTGGTAATACTGAGCTTTTGCTTCATACATTCTGATTTCTGCTTCTCTTACCATTTCTTCGGTATTGGTATTTTGTGCTCTGTAAGACACACCAATTGCAACATGGTAATCCATCGACTCAAGCTGTTTAGTCAGCATATCAATGCCTTTTTTTATATCATCCTGAGAGGAGTTCTCAGCAAACACTAAAAATTCATCGCCGCCCATACGGTAAATGTGCTGACCATAGAACACTTCCTTTAAGGAATTTGCAATATAGATAAGCATTTCATCGCCTGCGGCGTGTCCGTATTTATTGTTCCTGATATGAAGCTCGTTAACATCAATATAAATGCAGGAAAAGTCTTCCGGTTTTTCTTCGTCAAAAACGAGAATATCTTTTTTATATGCAACACGGTTTAACGCTCCGGTAAGAGAATCTGTTGTTGCAGCAAGCTCAGTTTTATTAAGATGCTTTTTGTTGTATATGGCAATAGAAAAGCAAACAGCAACATCGCCCACAAGTTTTCTGATGGAAGAACTTTTCTTTGGGTTAATTGTGCCCAAAATACTAACATGGTTGTCTTTATCTGCAATAATTGCAAAAGAAACATCCTTGATACCGTGATTTAATAAAAAGTGATAAAATTCCGAATTGGTTTTTAAAAGGTGATTGTTGGGAACAATTTGCATAAATCCGGTAGATGAATCATCCGTGTGAATGTTTGCCGCATACCTGAAAAGCTCACTTACAAAGTATTTTCTTTCGTCACCCAATAAGCATTTATCCTTCAAGGAAGGCTTTATGTAGTAATAATCCTCTCCGTCAGTATCTGCAAAGAAACAGGAACGGGCGCCTGAAAACTCTTGTATTCTTTTTAATGCAGTATTTATATTTTCATGTTGCCTGTTTATTTCCAGAAGAAGATGCCTGATAACAGAAGACTCTGAATTTAATTTTGTTCTGTTTTTTTCGCTTCTTAATATCAGCTCAAGATAAATTGCTATAATTAAAATGAATAGAGCAAAAACAACAAGTAAGTTGTGGGATATTTTATGAGTTTCCTCAAATACCTGGGTTTCATAACGGGCAAGCATAATACCCCAGTCAAAATCTTCAATGGTAGAATAATGGATATACAAATCCTCACCTGTTAGTATTGACTTGAACGATGAATACCCTTTATCGGAATTAGCCAGCATTTCGTATGAATAGCCGTCATTATACTCCCTGCTTTTCAAGGTTGACAATTCATTGGGTTTTTCATTTATTGTATCTACAATAAATTTTCCGGTTTCCTTATCATAAACGAAAAGCTGAGCATCGAGCTCTTTTGCCATATTATTATATTTTTCATTGATAGTTTCGATCTTAATGATACCATACATAATACCGACAGTTTCTCCGTTCACCTGAATCGGAACAGAGCTGCGAACTACCTGTTCATCAGGCATTGAATAGCTATAAGTTCTGCCGGTAATATGTTCTCCCAGAAGCGCCTGCTCTTCAAATGAAATTTGTCCTTTCAAATCATAGACTCCGTCCTTTGTGATAAAGGTGCCGTCAGGATTTAGTATACCAATTCTTGAAAACAACCCGATAGGCTTAAAGGAGTCAAACATACGCTCATAGCCTTTTCCGTCAGCATAGAGCTTTGACGCAAAGTTTGCCATAGTAATAAGATTTTCTCTGTCTGATTTTAATTGCAAAGTAAGATCGTCTTTAATCTGTTTTGTCTGAATATGAAGCATTTCATAAGCATCGTCCTCAGCCTTAATAAAGAAAGATACAACCATTGCAAAAAAGACTGCACATATTAAAATTGCAGCAACAATTGTATATAAAATATTATTTTGTCTTTGTTTTTTTCTTTCATATGTTATTGCCATATCTATTCCTTCTTATCTATAATTCAAATTGTTCAATTATATATACATTATAATTATACCATACAAATCCAATTTTTTCAATATCTATACTGTTTTTTTTACAAAACACCCATTTTTTAAAGAAAATATTTAATTTTTTAACAAAACGACGAATTTTTGTACTAATATAACCGGTTGCAATCTTGCATTTTCTAAACTAATACATTTATAATCTCCTTTTTCTTTTTCGCGGCGTAATCGTATGCGACTGCGGTTCCGCTCTTGGGTTGGTAGTCAAATAAATCACGTCTGCTGTTTTTACGCCTTGGTGGAAGATAATTTTTATCGCAATAAACTACACAGAACTTGCTATGATTAATCATTTCTTGATTGCGTTCTACATAAGATGCTCTGCCTGCGTTTTCCATATGTTCAGGGAAGTATGTACCTTCATAATGTTTCAGCAAGCTATCTTCATACCAATCGGGAATATGTTGAAATGCTGACCTGACATATATCCTTTTTATGTGAGGATATTTTTCTTTTAAGTCTGTAACGATTTCATGGCATAAGTCATTAAATTGACTTTTGCTCCCAAAGAAGAAAGTATCAATTTTTTCATTTACGATTAAATTCTCTATAATTCCGCATAGTTTGTTTTTCAATTCTGCCGTTTCATCAATTTTTCTATGACCGAAGAAACAACAGGTTTTGTTAAATTTCATATTACACCCCAATCCATTAGATTACTTCCGTTATTAAATAGCATTATAACATATGTCAGCCAACACTTCAATATAAATACCGCTTTTCATCCAATAATTTTAATCAACGTATGGGTTAAAATATAATAAAAGGGCGGTGAATAATAAATGGAAGAAAAAGATTTTGCGTTGCGATTAGCGACACTCAGAACAAAGAAAGGTGTTTCAGCACGTGATATGAGCCTTTCTATCGGCCAGAACCCAGGATATATCAACAATATTGAATCTGGTAAATCCTCGCCATCACTTGCGGGCATATTCTATATTTGTGAATATCTTGGCATAACACCAAGTGAGTTTTTTGATATAGACGTTGATAATCCAGAGAAATTAAAGGGAATCGTAGAGGATTTGAAGAAACTCAATGATAAACAGCTTGATACAATAGCAACCTTGATTAAAGATTTAATTAATAAATAAAATGGCATGAGATAAGGAGTTGTTCCGCCGGAACAACTCCTTATTGCAGTTTACACACAAAAAGCAGACCATACATTTATAATCTGCTAATTATAACAGGAAAATATTTCTTTATAAAAACCCTTGTATTTTCGTGCAACTTGTGTTATTATTTATATGATGATACAACGAACTTTGCGAGGTGAAATATTTTGAACATACACAGAATCAGAGAACAGATGAAATTTAAATCTATTTACGAGATTCCCATGAGGGTTACTTTTTATGCTCGTGTATCATCGGAGAAGGACGAGCAGTTAAACTCTCTCGACAACCAGATTACTTATTACACTGACCTCATCAAGAAAAATCCCCACTGGGATTATGTGCCGGGATATATTGATGAGGGTATATCGGGCATATCCACTCAAAAGCGTGAGAACTTTAATCAAATGATTGAAGATGCAAAAAGTGATATGTTCGATTTTGTTATTACAAAGGAAATTTCTCGTTTTGCGAGAAATACTCTTGACAGTATTCAGTTTACTCGTGAGCTTTTGAAAAATGGTGTTGGTGTATTCTTCCAAAATGACAATATCAATACTCTTGATGAGGACTCGGAGCTTCGTCTTTCCATTATGTCATCCATTGCACAGGACGAGCTAAGGAAACTGTCCTCTCGTATTAAGTTTGGTCATCAGCAGGCAATAAAGAACCATGTTGTACTTGGTAATAGCAGAATTTTTGGTTATGACAAAAAAGACAAGAAATTGGTTATAAACGAAGAAGAGGCAAAAATGGTTCGTGAGCTTTTTGAGCTTTATGCAACCGACCAATATAGTATGAAGCAGATTGAGGACATTTTCTGGAACAGAGGATACCGAAATCGTAACGGCAACAAGATTGCCCATTCTACAATGGCGAATACTATTTCTAATCCAAAATACAAGGGCTATTATGTCGGCAATAAAGTTAAAATTGTTGATATGTTTACCAAGAAACAACATTTTCTTCCGCCAGAAGAATGGGTTATGTTCAAGGACGAAACAGGTGATATTGTACCCGCTATCGTAAGCGAAGAGCTTTGGGAAGCGGCGAATACTGTATTAGAGAGAAGAAGTAAGGATGTAAAAAACAGGCAGAATATTTGCAACCATGCAAATCTCTTAACAGGTAAACTGTTCTGCACTCATTGCGGAAAGGCATATTATCGCAGAGACAGTGTGGACAGGCAAGGAAACAAAAATAGTAAGTGGGTATGTAGCGGTAAAATAAATAACGGGGCAGATTCCTGCCCGTCTTTTGCAATTTATGAGGAAGAAATAAAGCCTGTTCTTTTTGATGTATTCAATGAAACATCTCATGTGGCAGAGGATTTGGTTGAGTCTTATATTGAAATGTATAAAACCATTGATGCAAACGGTGAGATGCTCAAAGATATCGAGAAATTAAAAACACAAATTGAGCACGAGCAGAAAAAGAAACGAAAAATTCTTGATTACAACTTAAACGGCGATTTGGATGATAAAGAATATATCCAAATGAATAATGAGTGCAAGGCTATCATTGAGAAATTGGAAAAGGAACTTTTCGATTTGCAGGATCAACAAAATTCCAAGGAAGATTTTAGAAAACACATTGAGGAAATTCGCAGAGTTTTAACTGCAGCCCAGAAGGATGCTGCAAACGGAATTATCTCAAAGGAATTTGTAAATAAGTATATTGATAAAATCTATGTTACTCCCGAAGGCGATAGACTGAAGCTTGAAATCAAGATTTTTACGGGCAAAATGTGCGAAAAATACCTTTCTAATATAAGAAGTCGTACAGGTCAAATGAGTAAGAAGATGATTGAAAACTATGAAAACAGCATTAAATAAATTCAGTTATCCTATAAGCCGAAATCAAATTCAATTTTAACGAATAACAGCGGAGCCGAGTATAAGCCTGAGCTTGTACCCGGCCCTGTTTTTGTTTCCGAGGCAAAAACAGACCGCCGGAAAAGCCGACGGTCTGTAACAGTATCGGTTAAAACCTGTTCAGTTTTTACATCCACAGTCCTTGTCGATAAAATCACATCTTTCCGGAGGGAAAAATTCATCAACGGGGAAGTTTATTCTTTCAAACAAATCGCAGGGATTATCGTCTGTTGCGCCGATACATTCTTTTTGCGGTACGCAGTAATCATATGCGGGTATAAGAAGCTGAACTCGTCTTTCCAGCTTAACGATAGAAAATATACCTATTGATACATATACTCTTTTCTGCTCTCCTCCGAGAATGAGACTGTCATCAAATACTCTGCAAACAGATTCGGGAACGCTTGCTATGTCAAAGTCGTCATCGCAGCAACAGTTGTCATTTACGTCCACTACCTTTGCACCGAGAGTGATGGGGTCAACAACTTCCACAACAGCGTTTGGCATATTGGTCTTTTTCCAGAGCTGTGCGTCAAAAGCGTCCTCCTTATATTTTGAAGCAAATACCTTTGCATTGCCTTCTGAACCGAAAAGAATTACCTTTTTGTCAAAGGTTGCAAGGCCTTCAACCTCTGTGGGTCTGCCGACACCGGTGAATACCTGAAGAGTTATTCTGAAGAAGAATTTCAAATCAACAGAGAAGAAGCCTCTGTTAAAGGGTACCGCTTCAATGTCTGAGAATACCCAGATTATCTCTGCCTTTGTGCTTTTTACATTAATTGCCCTGTCAACAACCGATTGACCGGAAGCGGTGAGATATACTCTTATATTTTCAAGGCAGTCTTTATCATAAGACTGTACAAGATAGATACCAATTATAACCATTGTTTCATAATAACATCTACGGAGAAATTATGCTTTAAATCGGTTTTGTCACGTTGATAGTATATTACCTCTATTAGCTGTTTCATCATGTTATTTTTTTCCTCAACAGACAGGGAATAGTAATCGTATACAAGTCTGTTAAGGGTTGGTAAGGCTTCTTTGATTGAGGGCATGGCGGATATTTCTTTTATTTGTTTCTGATAATCCTCGAGGGTAGCTTCGAGGGTGGAAATATTTGAGGAAATTACTTGCCCTCTTTCTGTGAAGGTGGGAATGTCATATACACCTTGTTCAAGTAAATCGTGGAGCTTTTCTTTTTGTTTTTTTAAGGTGAAAAGCTTTTTTTTCGTTTCAAGAATTTGCGTTTGAATTGTGTTGATATGTGTATTTTGTTCATTGCCTTCGGATTGAGCTGCTTTTAGCTTATAGGTGTTGAGAATGTTCTCTAAGGATTGAAGGACCGATTTTTCTATCTTACTGAGACTTGAAGATTTATTACAGCCTGTTGTGGGGCAGAGCAGACGAGGGCCGCATTTCGGTGAGAGCTGTCTTATCATTGTTGCACCGCAGTTTTTACATTTCATAATGCCGGCAAAGGGATTTTCGATATAACCCTTATAGCAAGGCGGGTGTGACCTTGTAAGTCTGATTTCCTGTGCTTTGTTAAAAGTTTCTTCATCTATTATGGCAGGGTGTACTCCTTCCGACACAATCCATTCCTCTTTGGGATTAACCGTTTGATGATGCTTGTCGGTGGGAGATTTCTTTTTTACGTGATGGCGCCTGTTCCATATTATTTTACCGATATATATTTCGTTTTGAAGATAAAACTGTATGGTTGTTCGTGAAAAAATGTTATTTTTGCGAGGCTTTAAGCCCATGGAATTTAAGGTGTTTGCTATTGTGTAGCTGCCGAGACCTTGATTTACGTACATATCGAATACCATTCTTATTACCTGCGCTTCTTCCTCGCAGATTTCAAGTGAGGGGCGTTTGCCTATATATGTACGTCGGTAGCCGTATGGCGGTTCTCCTATATGATAACCGTCCTGTACCGTCCTTTTCATACCTGCCTGCAGACGGGCTGTGATTTTCTTAAGCTCCTGACGTGCAAAAAGCATTTGTATTTCGGTTGAAAATTCGTCAAGCTCATCATTTAAGTTATATGTCTTATTTGGGGTTAAAATAAGCGTGTTGTGGGTTTTAAAGGTGTCGAGTATAATTCCTCTGTCTTTGGTATCAACACGTCCCAGACGGTCAATATCAATGCACAGAACACCGTCATACTTATCGTTTTCAATATCTTGCATTAATAAAACCATTTGAGGCCGAACAAATAAACCGTCTCCGGAGACTACCTCCTCATATATTTTGGTGACTGTTAAACTCGCTTTTTTGGCATATTGAAGTAATGTTTTTTTGTGCCGGGACAGCGTTTCTTCAATGCTTTCGTCTTCCGGGTCACTCCTTGATTTACGCAGATAAATTGCTACATTCATTTTGATTACTCCTATTGCAGTTTTCAATTATTATCTTTTAGTTTTTATTATTGAGCGGTACTATGGCAAGGGTTTTTCCCAATGGTGCCAATACCTTTAATACAGTGTCAAGCTGTGGGCTGGTGATACCTTTTTCCATTCGTGCTATTATAGGTTGTTTAACTCCGCTTAATTCTTCAAGTTTTTTTTGACTTATTCCTTGCTCCTGTCTGGCTTTTATAAATTCCCCTATAAGTGCTACTCTTAAATCACGTTCAGCTATTTCCTCGGGGGCTAAAAGAGTATCCATAAATTCTAAAGCGTCTTCACCTATAGCGTTGCTACCCCTGTTTATTACGTCTGCCATATTGATTTTAGCTTGCTCTACGGCTGTATTATATTCTTTATTCATTCTCTTTGCTCCTTTCTTTATAATCACCCATCAGCTTTTTGGCCTTCTTTATTTCCTGTGGTGGTGTTTTTTGCGTTTTCTTTATGAAGTGGGATAATAATATAAATTGTTCTCCGTCATATCCAAAAAATAAAATACGATTGCGGAGCGGTCTAAGCTCCCATATTTCACCATCCAAATGCTTTATATAAGGCTCTCCCAAACCTTTGCCATATAGGCTTAAAGCCTTTAAATATTCGCTTATTTTGTTTAGATTTACACGGCTGTCTTTGTCGTTTCTCTTTCCCAGACATTCTATATATTCTTTTACCGGCTCTTTGCCGTTTTTGTCCTTGTAAAATTTGATTGAATACATTAAAAATTATTCCCCATTTCACTATAATTATACTTTAAAGTTATTAAATTGTCAAGTGCTTTTAAGTTATATTGTAACATTTTAATTCACTGATTGGCACAAGCATTGAGCCGCCCAAAGAATATGATTCGGCTTCATAATTGAAATTGTTTCCCAAAAGCCGCAGGGCATAATCTGAATTTTTGTATGCTCCCAAATACAATGTTCCATGTGAAGGGGGTAGTGTTTGGTGCTTAGGTGCTTTATTATTTTTTGTTATGTATAATGTATTCCATTCCTCTACCCATTTTACATCAAATCCGTAATCTTCAAGAGCTTCTGCAATAATATAATATCTGCTGTCGCCCTCTATATTAAACAGATAAATGGGTTCTCCGTTTACCTCTCCGTGATAACATGAAAGATATACCTTTTTTAATATAGGTTTATTTGTGTTGGTATATGCAGAGGCTACATAGCTGTTATTGGTTGTTGCCGGTACATAGCTTGCAGATGATGTGTAACCGCTGTATGCCTTACTTGATGATGTATTTGTTTTGTTGCTTGTTGAGTAGGTTGAAGAAGTGCCGGAGGTGCTTGTTTTGGTGCTTGTACTTGTGGACGATCTCCCGTAGGGACATACTCCGTTTGGGTGAAGATGGGGAGGATATCCTCCGCAGTGGTAATGATAACTTCCCAGACCGCTTTTGTTTTTGTTGTCACGATGACCTCCGTTTGCATCAGTTCTTCCGCTGTGTGCGAAAGAAGTAACGGAACACATTGTTACCGCTAAAATTGTTGAAATAATTCTTGTTACATTCTTTTTCATAAGTAAATACCTTCTTTCATTATATTTTCTTTGGTATAACACAATAACAGCCCGTCTATTCTGTTATTGTTTTATCTATTAATGGAAAATGTTTCTATATCAGATACATATGATTCATAATCTAATATAACTTCTCTGTTGTTTTTATTGCAAAGACAAAACATATGTATATTACGATATACGTCTTTATATAAACTACCCTTGCTCCCCTTTTTAAGCTCTTTGTCAATCGTTTTTCTTATTTTGTCTTTATTCTCTAATATAGACTGCATTATAATACTTTCATCATGTCTTGTATCTAAACAATATACAATTAATAATAACTCCATAGTTAAGTTCACCAACAGTTCTGGCATACAATCATCTGAAGTATCACTATGGGGAATTATACTTGAATTTGTAAGCAAACAACCAAGACAAGCCGCATCAACTGCATATGCAGCATCTTCAATTTGTAACAAACCTTTCTTATAATAAGAAGTCAAATCACATAAAGCAACGGCAAATAAAGTCTGTTTGTAGTTTGTAATTTGTAAAGAAGGTGAATTGGTAATAGCATTATAAATAGTAGCAACATTTTGAGCTACATAACCAAAATTCCCACCTGCACGAATCATATTTATTATAGCTTTAAGAAACATATTTATCCCTCCATTAAGTTTTGACGTATATTAAATTAAAAATGTAATTTTTCTTGTGATTTAAGATTTGCGAAGTTGTTTTCTTAGTAATATTCATATGACAACTGTTTTGATTCGATTATTAATGCAATATAATAAATGCACATAATAATTGATACTATAGGTATATCGCCCTTTAGTATGCTCAAAATTATAGATATTGTAAGCATTATGAGTTCATATACAGAATACACTATATATCGCATTCCTTTTTTAGATTGGCATATAGCTTCGGAGGCTTGTAATGTAAGCGGAACACCATACCATACCGGACCTATGATAAATGCAAGAAAAGTTGAACCGCCGAAAATATAAATAATAATTTGCAAGAAAGTATTTAATTCACTGACAAGAGATAAAACAAATGTAGCTATGCCAATAACAATAGAAGCAATCAAAGCCACAAGAACACTGATAATAACCAATACAATCCAAGACAGAACCCTTTTCAATTCATTCAACCCCCTTTCTATTTTCTTCAATATTATAAATAAATTTCATAATTTCCATTTGTGTTTTTCCGTCTGATGAGCGGTAAATTCTTAAGATGTCTTGTTCTTGAACCGATAACTCACTGTTTTTTTGTATATTATTGTTGTTATTCCCGATTATACCGCTATTGTTTGTTATATCACCTGTGCTAATGCTTTGATTATTAGACCGACCGACCAAATCATCAATAGAACAATCAAAGTAATCTGCAATTGCTAATAGTTTATCTATAGAGGGTGATTTCCCTTTTCGCTCTAAATCATATAAAAAATTTCTGTTGATATCACAAACTTGCAGTAAAGAACTTATTGAAATATTTTTTTGTTTACATAACATTTTGATTTTTTCACTAATTACTGAATTTTGCATAAAATATACTCCTTTTATTTGTTAATATTGACATTTTACAGCCATAGCTGAAAATAATTCATTGACATACAGCTATAGCTGGGTTATAATATACCCATAACAAGCGCAAATGCCTCAGATAAATATGCGAATGTTCCGAGTTATTTACGTTTTGTTATAAAGTACCTATTTGGTAGCTCTCATAGGTAGGCAGACAAAAGGTGTGCCGGGTGTTGTTAAATTTTGTTTAGCAGCTTTATTATACATCATTCGGCAATTTTTGTCAACATAAAAAGAAGGTAAGGGAATGAACGAGCAGGACGAGAAGATTATCAAGACAGAATATGCACAAATGCTGTTAAACTAAAAAAGCCTAAGGAGCAATAAGATATGATTGAACCAATACTGCCAGATAAGGAAGATACTGAAGCTGAAGTGTTATATAGACAATTAATTGGATATTTACACTCACAGAAATTGACAATTCGCGTCATAAAGAAAACGTTGAGAAAACTATATGACGCAATTGACAGTTACAGAGATAGTATCGAATTTAATTGATATTGTTATTTATTGCCGAAACTATAACAGATTTAGCTGTGGTTTTTAAAATATCAAGACTGAAGCTGCCGAGCTTTGAACATATATCTTTTGCTTTTGAATAATGTTCTTCATTACGAATACTGTCCAAAAATTCGTGACCTTGATAGGTAATTGAAGAAATTGACATAAAGCGTGGGTTGTTGTCTGAGGGCATTTTAGTTTTAATGAAACCTGCTTCTGACAGCTTCAGAATTGTATAAGCTATATCTGATGAATCAGCATCTGTAAAAGATGAATATCTTGTAAGATAATCAACAGTGACAGTGTTATATTTGAAATTGGTATCAATGGTAAGATATTTTTCTAAAAATAACAAAATGTCACGGGCAATGTCGGGGCTTAGTTTCATATAAGAACCTACCTTATTTCATATTTATTACAGTATATAGGACAAACACAGGTTTGTTTTATATAGAGACAAAAGGTGTGCCGGGTGTTGTTTAATTGTAGTTCGCCCTTATATTATACATCATTCGGCAATTTTTGTCAACACTCATACAAATTCCTCTTGAATGAGTAAAACTGACAATTGTGAGGATTTTTTCCAAACACACAGAATATGCCGAGTGGTGTATATTTTTTGTTGACTTTTGTATATATCATTCGGCATATTTTGTAAAAGTAATATTGCAGTATGCAAGAGGGATAAAGAAAGGAGGGAAAGACATGAACAATTTAGAGTATATGAGAAGAAAAGCAGGGCTGACGCAGAAGGAGCTTGCGGACAAGTCGGGGATTTCGGAGAGCGCTATTTGCAGAGCGGAAAAGGGTGTTACCGATTTGCCGGGGACAAGATGGAAAGCACTTGCAAAAGCTCTTGGTTGCAGTTTGGACGAGTTGTTAGGTTTAAAGCAGGGAAAAAAATGAATAGGACAAGGCGGCGGGGTAATAGGATATAGAAAGGGGTGATATTTATGTATAATCCGGCGGAGGCAATACCCGAAGGGTATGTTAAAACGGAGTTTAACTTTGACGGAGTTACGGTCAATGTGTGGAGAAATCCCAATGCGGATCCGGAGCTGAGGCAGAAGAAGCTGCAGGAGCTTACCAATATGTTATACGGATTCCGATTAAGGAGATTGGCAAGGGAGAAGTTGGAACAGGAAGAAGCACAAAAGAGGGATAATCAATGAAAAGCATAGTACAGAGTGATAAGGCTTGCTACATAACCGGAGAAGAATACAATCTCCACAAGCATCATGTATTCGGAGGGAGCAACAGGAAATTAAGCGAGCATTACGGGCTATGGATATATTTGCGGGCCGACTGGCACAATATGGAAAAGTATTCAGTACATATGGATGCGGAGCTTGACAGAAGAATAAAAGCCGAGGTACAAAGGATAGCAATGGAGCATTATGATTGGTCTGTAGATGATTTCATCATGATATTCGGGAAGAATTATATTCTATGAAGGAAAGGGAATGAGAATGAAAGGTATTTCTACAATGGTACCGCAGGCGGTTGAAATGTTGGACAAGCTCACAGAGCATTACAAGGATAAGGAGAAAAAGTCACCCGGAGCATACCAAAATATCATAATATATTTACAGCTGACAAAGGAAGCTGTTGAGAGGTTAGAGCCGCAGTATCATGATATAGACGGTAGATGCCCGAAATGCTTTAGAAGATTTTCCGAAAGGGAAATAAAGGAGGATTTTTATTGCCCTCAATGCGGACAGGCATTTATAAATCCGGACAAGCACAGAGAGCTTATGTAAATGCGGAATTTGTTATCGGGAAAAAGGGAGTGATTATATGGTGACAAATGCGGAGTTAAAGGAGCTGCTTGTGACAAGAGAACCGGTTATCGGCAAAACAAGAGGAATTACAGCCGGACTGCAAGATGTGGAATATGCGTATGTTTCCGGTATTATAATGCGGTACGACCCGAAGGTGGGGAAATATATCGTATATGCTGAGCTTATGGATAAAAATTTAAGGTGTGTCGAGATTATGCAGCCAAAGTATATAAGGAGGGTGAGCGAGAATGACAATATTTGATGCAATTATGGGAACGCTGACGGTTATCGGAGGTATGAGCTTTATTATGGCACTTATATTGATAGCAATTGAGATAACAGAGCAAAAAAGGCTAAGAGAGAAAAAAAGGGTAAAAAGGAATGAGGCGATTGCAAAGAAAGAGCTTCAGGACTACAGAAGAATATCGGATAAAATGAAAGAGGACAGGCAGGCCTACAAGAACAGTCTGCATCAGACGGTTATTGTTAAGGGTGTTTTGGCCGAAGAATATAAAAGAAAGGTTTGCGGAGAATGAAATTGAAGGAAATAAAAAATCAGCTCAGTGCTGCAACACCGAGCCGACAGCATTATATGAGTAAGTCTCATATATAAAAGCATGGTTATATTTTAACAGATAAAAAGTGAAATGTCAAGAGGTGAAAAAATGAAGGTATCGGAATTGATTGAAAAATTAAAGGAATTTGAGCCTGATTCAGAGGTTGAAATAGGCAGTACGGTTGCGGACAATCCGTATACTGTTGGAATAGCAGATATTGAAGAATTAGATGATATGGTTGTGATCTATTTTTGAGAAGATATGATTTATTAAAGAAAAAGGGCATAATCGGTATGGCGGTTATGTTAAGTAAGGCGGTGCTGCCTGTGGGCAGCGGAGAGAGCATACTTGAAAATGAGGAGCAGGACAGGTGGCTTTTATGGCTGAATGAGGAGGCAGAAAATGAAGGACAGGCGAGCTATGGCCTTGAAGGCTGTGAGGAGAAAAGAAAAAGAGGACGGCCGAAAAAAAGAGGTTGACAGGGTATACAACGATATGATTGCATTTGCCGGGAAAAAGGGCGTCAAGCTAAAGGCAGGGAAGGAGCTTATATACCGGCGGCACAAGGAGCTTGAAAGGGAAATAATGGTAATTACCATACTTGACAGTATGACAGCGGTTATGTATAGCTTACATACACTTTTTGGGTTTGGTCATGAGAGGTTATTTAAAATGAGCGGTGGGTTAAAAAGAATTTTAAATGCCATAGCAAGCGGTGAGCGGAGTATGATTAAGCTAAATGATGAAATTAAATGCGAAACGGGCATTGACGTTCGTGATGAGCTGTTTGCCGGTTACTCTCCCTTTGGCGGAAATACACCCGAAAAGGAAAGGCAGCAGATGGCGGCGGCCGTGGCAGGCTCCGCAGCAAGCGGATTTATTCCGTGCTTATATGTAATGTATTTTTATTTCGGGTTTAAGAACATAAGACTCCGCAGACTTGCAGAGGGGGCGAGGGAAGTGTTTATCACCAATGTGGAGGCAGGAAGTATGGACGAGATAAGAGAGGTGTTGAGGAATAAGTGCAGGCTGATGATTTCTCAAGACGGGAAGGTAAGGGAAGTGTGAGTGATGAAGAATGACTAAAAACATAAAAATTAAACCGGGTGATAAAATATATATTCCCATATACGATGATGTATGGCCTGAAGAAAGCTATATCGGAGCAGAAGAAATTTTTGACGTTGGAGAAAAGGGTATATATCATAATTGTAATGAGGGTTGTGCGGAGTTTTTAAGCTTTGATGAAGCCGGAAAGGTTTTCTTTGTAACAAAAGAAGAAGCGGAAAAAGAATTACTTTGTAAGATTGCAAGGGAGTGATGAAGAATGACAGATAATGAAATTATAAAGGCTTTGAAAGACGAAATAAGACGAGCCAACTATATTGAAAGCTATTATATTGATTGCGTAGACATAGGAGTTTTTCAAAATGTCATTGACCTCATCAACCGCCAAAAGGCAGAGATTGAGAGGTTGAACGTTGAACTTAAAGCTATGCGAGGGTCGGCTAATTCGTATAAGTTAGAGAACGAGAGGTTGTTGCAAAAATTGCAACAGGCTAAATCCGAAGCAACAAAAGAGTTTGCGGAGAGGTTGAAAAAATCAGATGAACTCTATAATTGCATTAGAGCAATAGGAAACGTTAACAAGATAGATTGTATTATTGATGCATTTAACAACCTTGTAAAAGAAATGACGAGGTAAACGAAAATGACAGAATTGACAAAATATCGGTGTGAATATTGCCTAACAGAGTACACGAGTAAATGTGAATGCGCGGAATGCGAAAAAAATCATAAGATACGTGCAAGTATTACCTCAAAAAGATACATACCGTACAAAAATGACAGATGCGGTTATCCGATTGAAATCAATGTGGCATTTGAGGGCGGCATAACAATTAAATACAAAAGAGCTGACAGATGTTCATAACTAATAGGAAGAAAAGGGTTTTAAAGCGTCCGGAGGGAGGGCGTTTTAAACCTCGTTTTGAAGGCTAAATTTATCGACAGAGGGAAAGAAAATGTTTTACTTACTAAAGAGGGTTAAAACTCCTCATGCGGTGTTTGTTACAAGAACAAGGTGCTTTTGCTACAAGCCGGAAAGCTCTAAGGGTGCGAGGAGCATAAGGAGGAAAAGCACAGGGGAGACCAAGGCGGAGCGGAACAGGCACAACGCATACAACCGCAGGAGATATTTAATATACAACAATTTTGACATCGGGGATATGTGGGTTACGCTGACACGAAGAGAGGACAGCTTGCCGGAGGACCCGAACGAAGCACACAGGGAGCTTACTAAATGCCTTGCGGCAGTTCAGAGAAAATTAAAAAAGAAAAACATACCCTTTGTGTGGTTTGCAAAGACAGAGGCAGGAGAGCGGACGAGAGTGCATCATCACCTGTTTATAAAAAACAATTTCGATGTGGTGAGCGTTATATATGACGTATGGAAGAAATATGGCAAGGTCAAGGACTTTTCCGAAATATACAATTTCAAAAACGGAAAGCTTGTGAAATACTTTTTGGACGGAGGGGACCACAAGGGACTCACCTTTGAAAAGTATTCACATTCAAGGAATTTAAAGGAGCCGGAGGTTGAGAAAAGAATTTATCCGGCAAGGAGCTTCAGAGAGATTCCGAGACTGCCTAAGGCAGAGGAGGGGGAGCGGTACATAATACAGAATTTATATAATTTCTGCCCCGGATTGGACGGGATTGTTTATCAGGAATATGAGTTGATTAAGATTAAGGAGGGTGAAAGCTATGATTTTAAAGAGAATGACAGACTTATGCAAAAAGATAAAAAAGGTGATAATAGTTAGCACCAAAGAGGGAAAGTTTTTGTCAAACGGCGGGGTTATGGCACGCACGAATGATGAGTGGGGATTAGAGGATTATTTTATAATGCTTGAGGACAGCCCGGAGGAATACCACACTTCGGTAATTGACTGTACAGATACCGATGAAGTGACACAGGAGGCAGAGCCGCTGCGGTATCAGATTGTGATTGACAAAGCTGAGCTGCAGCCCTTTAAGGTTGATGACAAAAAGATTATATACATAATGACAAAGTATTTAAAGGTCTTTGATGATGCGGTGGGGTTTGAGTTCTGCACAAGAGGATATTTTGAAAATGCTCTAAAGGTGTTGGGTGATTTTGGTACATTGGGGTATATTTTCCCTATGAAGATAGAGCAGGGCAGGCTATTGGAGTTTTCAAAACAGATATATGACGGAGCGGCATATGCGTATGAGAGCGGATTTATGGCTTTAGAGGAGCAGGAAAGTATGTTTTAGGGGAGTGGAAGATGATTCCGAACACAAAATGCAGAAAATGCGTGTACAGAATGGATATTGGAAGGGTAGTATGCTGCGGATATCTGTTATATACAGGTCACGCGAGAATTAAGCTAAATGATTTGCCCGGGGAATGCAGCGTGTATTTGCCTCAGAAGGGAAATGCCGCACTGCGTAGGGAGCTTTTACACAAGTTGAAAAGAGGAGGGCTTAAGCCTTATAATAAAACAAGTGAAGAGTGCAGATATCTGGTTGAGCTGATAAAAAAGGACCTTGAAAAAACAGAATTATAAAAGGCGGCCGTATGTGACCGCCTTAGAGGGGAGTGCTTTCGAGGTAGCAGCTGTCAGATGATATGTCAACCTTATTGCTCCATACTGTGCTGCTGTCAATATCGGGATTTATATCCCAGGCAATACAGTGGTTTTCGTCAACATAAACCCTTTTGAATACAGACAGCTCTGAAAACGGCTCAAAAACCGTTCCCGGTTTAATAAGCGGAGCGGCATTATATAGCCGCTTTTCGCCGTTGTCAAAGGTTAGTATAAGAGTAAAGTCATCATTGGGGGCTACATCGGTTATTTTTTTTCTTCCGGCGGCAAAATATACCGCCGTTTTTTTGTCAAAACCTTTTGATAGATAGAAATTTATGTCTTTTTTCATGATAATACCTCCCGAAAAAGTTTATTTCAACGGTTCTATGGTAAATAATTCCTGACTGTTTTCGGCAAGCTGCCAATTTTCCATAAGCTCCTCCTGATGAAAAGCTGCCCAGCCCAAGAGCATTTTTAATTGTTTATTCGGAATTTCACCCTCTATCGGCTCTAAATCCCTGATTGAAACTATAACCTCACTGCCGCCGTAGGTTGCGTGAAAATGGGGCGGTTGATGCTCTCTCCAATTAATATAAATCTTTATTCCTCTGAACATACATATAGTCGGCATTAAATCAACTCCTTTTACTCGTTACACTGCAATTATACATTAAAGCGAATGAAGCGTCAAGTGTATTTTGATAAATTAAAAAAATTTTTTCTTGACATTTGGGAAAAAGGGTGGTATTATATTCTGTCAAAAAAAAGCATAAGAAAGAAGATTTTTTGAAATTACCGAAAATTGCGGGAGAGAAAAGGGGGATTGGAATGAAAGCTAAGCAGCTGAAAGCGTTGGAAATGCTTGTTAAGGGCGATTATGATTCATATGAGGAGGCGGCCGACAAGCTGAAAATATCTCCCAAGACCCTTTACAATTGGCGGCAAGATGAGGAATTTTCAAAGGAATATGACAAGAGGATAAGGATAAAGTTAGGCGGTATGGCCGCAAGAGCGGCAAAGAGGATTGATGAGCTTATAGACAGTGAAAATCCCGATGTGGCTTTCAGAGCGTCAAAGGACGTTTTGGACAGAACGGGCTATAAGACTGCCGATAAGTTGGACATTAGCGCAGAGACAACCGGGCAGATAAGCGTGGCGTTTGAGGGTGAGCTTAATGATTGGAGCGAATGAGGCACCGATTTTTAAGCATTTGAGAGAGGACATACCGAACCCTAAGCAGGTGTTATTCTTTAAAGCTAAAGCAAAGCACATAGCATACGGAGGCGCAAGAGGGGGAGGCAAAAGCTGGGCGGCACGAAGAAAAGCCGTAATGCTTTGTATGAGATATGCCGGGTTAAATGCTCTTTTACTGAGGCGGACTATGCCGGAGCTGAGAAAAAACCACATATTGCCGCTTTTAAAGGAGCTTGGCGGATATGCAAAATACAAAGCGGACGAGAGAACCTTTGTATTCCCCAACGGCTCACGGCTTTCTATGGGGTATTGTGACAATGACAAGGATATGATGCAGTACCAGGGGCAGGAGAATGACGTTATATTCTTTGAGGAGGCAACCAACTTTAAGGAGGAATGGATTGTTTTTATCGCAACCACTCTGAGAGGAACGTTGGAAAGCGTTCGGGGATTTAACAGGCGGATATACTACACCATGAACCCGGGAGGGGTTTCTCACGGATATTTCAAAAGGCTTTTTATCGACAGGCGGTATGAGGAGGACGAAAGAGCGGAGGACTATGTTTTTATCCCGGCAACAATTGAGGATAACAAGGTTTTACAAAGAGAAAATCCCGACTACATAAAAACCCTGGAGGCACTGCCGCCGGCAAAGCGGAAGGCGCATTTATACGGGGATTGGAATGTATATGAGGGACAGGTCTTTGAGGAGTTCAGAGATTTACCCGACCATTATTCCGACAGAGTGGGAACGCACGTTATTGAGCCTTTTGAAATACCAGACACCTTTACTGTTTACAGGTCTATGGACTGGGGATTTTCAAAGCCCTTTTCGGTTAACTATTATGCGGTTGACTATGACGGCAGGGCATATATGATACTCGAATACTACGGGTGCATAAATCCCGACAAGGAGCCGAATGTGGGGGCGAGAATGACACCTGAGGAGGTTTTTTCGGAGCTTAAGAGATTGGAGAGCGAGCATAAGTGGTTACGGGGCAGGAGAATTTTGGGAGTTGCCGACCCTGCCATCTGGAACAAGGAGACGGGGATTTCAATAGCGGAAACGGGTGAGCGGTACGGCATTTACTTTGACAAAGGGGACAACAAGAGAATTGCCGGCTGGTTACAGATACATGAGCGGTTAAAGTTTGACGAGAGAGGCATTCCGATGCTGTATTTCTTTAAAAACTGCCGCAACACCATAAGAACACTGCCGCTTTTACAGTATGATGAACACAAGGCGGAGGACGTGGACACAACACAGGAGGACCACGCTGCCGATTCGCTGAGATACTTTTGCAATATGCGGCCTATCAAGCCTCGAATATCAAAGGAGCCGGAGAATAAGGCATTTAACCCGCTTGACGATGATTTTGAGGTTAACAGATATGATTATTATTTGAAGCTGAGGTAGGAAGCACTGAGGTTAATTTGGAGGTAGGATATGGGACTACAGGACTTGATTGACAAGGTAAGGGATATACAGGTTGTGAAGCCTGTGGACAAGGAACGCATTCGTGAGGGAATTGAGCTGTTAAGAAAATACAAGGCCGGAAAAAGCAATTTGGAGCGGAGAATAATCGAGGACGAGAATTTTTATAAGCTGCAGTACCGCCGAAACGCTGACAAGGCAGAGAGCAAGCCGTCGACCGCATGGCTTTTAAATTCGGTTATTAACAAGCACGCTGACCTTATGGACAACTATCCCGAGGCTGTGTGCTTAGCGAGAGAGGCTACAGACGAGGAGGACGCTAAGATTTTGTCGGAGATTATTCCGGTAATCATTGAACAGAACGATTACGAACAGACCTACTCGGACGCAATATGGTACTTTATAAAGCATGGCGCAGCTGCGCAGGGTGTTTTCTGGGATACAAGCAAGAACAACGGGCTTGGCGATATATCCATAAAGAACGTTGACCTTTTAAATCTTTTTTGGGAGCCGGGAATAACAAGGCTTTCGGACAGCGCAAATCTGTTTTACGTTTCGCTTGCCGACGAGGAGGCAATGAAAGAGCAATATCCCGATTTAAAGAGCGGCGGCGACGTTATCAACCTTGCGGAATATGTGTATGACGACAGCGTTGACAATACCGACAAGGTTTTGGTCATTGATTGGTATTACAAAAAGCAGCTTGCGGACGGAAGGACGGTTCTGCATTACATAAAATTCTGCGGTGATACTGTGCTTTTTGCCTCGGAGAATGAGGCAGGGTATGAGAGCGGCTTTTATGAGCATGGGGAATATCCCTTTACAATGGCGGTGATGTACCCGGAGGCAGGGACACCGGTAGGCTTTGGTATTATATCGGTATGCCGTGACCCACAGCAGTACATTGATACGCTTGACGGGCTTATGCTTGAGTATGTATACAAGATTGCAAATCCCCGGTTCTGGTGCAGGAAGGACGCAGGAGTAAATCAGGATGACTTTTTGGATTGGAAAAAGCCTATAGTTGAGGTTGAGGGGACGATTGACGATGAAAAGCTCAGGCAGATTAATCTTCAGCCGCTTGGGTCGGCAATTCAGAACTTACGACAGATGAAGGTGGACGAGCTTAAGGAAACATCATCAAACAGGGATTTTTCACAAGGGGGAACATCTTCCGGTGTGACCTCGGGAGCGGCAATAGCTACCTTACAGGAGGCAGGAAACAAGACATCGAGGGATATGATAAAATCAATGTACCGCAGTTTTATTGACATTGTGAGGCTTTCCATAGAGCTTATACGGCAGTTTTATGACGAGGAACGGGAGTTTCGGGTTACAAACAGCGTGGGCGGCTATGAATTTATGAGATACAGCAATAAGAGCATCAGAGAGCAGGACATTAACGGGGAGTATTATAGAAAGCCTATATTTGATATTGACGTTAAGGCACAGAAATCAAATGCGTTTTCAAAGCTGTCGCAGAATGAGACGGCGGTTAATTTATACAATATGGGAGTATTCGCTCCCGAAAATGCGCAGTCGGCATTGGCTATGCTTGAAATTATGGATTTCGACGGCAAGGAAAAGGTTCGGCAATTCGTGTCGGAGGGAATGACCTTGCAGAACATTATAAACAGGCAGCAGGAACAGCTTGCCGCATTACAAGGTCAGCTTATGGGACAAAGAGCGGTCGAGGCGGAAATGACGGCGCAGGGCAGCACCGGAGGGGGCGAGGTTGTCAGCAGTGACAATGCGCAAAAAAGAGCGGCGCAGCTGAACAATAAAAGCTACGCTGATACGCTGATAGAAAAGGCCGGAGGGATAACATGACAAACATTGATGTTATAAACAAAAAGGGCAAATATATTATTGATATGAACGGCCATAGCGGAGAAAGTGAGATTTGCGCGGCTGTTTCAACCTTGACGGCAGCGTTAGAGGGGTGGCTTAAAAACAGCAGCCTTAAATATTCATATATGGAGGGAAAGGGAGTGGCAAGGATTGAAGCGCCTGCGGCGGCCAAGGAGGCGGTTGAGGTGTTTTTAATCGGTGCTATGAGGCTTGAGAAGAATTTTCCTGACAATGTAAGGGTAAGAGTACACTAATAAATTAAGATATTACTAATCTGATATAGAGATGACCGGTGGGAAAGACCACGGAAGGCAAGGTCAGCGAAGCGCTGCCGGCGGCAGAATAAGCGAGCTGAGCTTGGTAGGTTTTACAGAGCACTGCGGCAAAAAAGCCGCAGGGCGACAATAAAACCAGCGGGCAACTGTAAATTACTAATCTGATATAGAGATGACCAGCGGGATAGACCGCGGAAGGCTAAGGAGGAAAAGCACATGAAAAAATTTTTACTCACAACATTTAATTTCCGTTTGTTCGGTGAGGACGGCGGAGGCGCGGAGGGTTCTGCGCAGACGGGCGGTTCACAGGAGGGGCTTGACGCCGGAGCCAATGCCGGAGGAAATTCCGGAGAACAGGGTAAACCCGAAGACCCGAGGGCAAAATATGACGAGTTTATGAAGGACGAAAACAACAGACGTTTTCTTTCGGAGGACACTCAAAAGGTCATAAACCGCAGATTTCGGGAAACAAAACAGCTGCAGGAGCAGTTGGGAAAGCAAAATGACGTACTTGCAAGATTGTATGAAAAATACAATGTCACGGAGCTTGACGAGCTGGGAGCGGCTATCGACAATGACAGCGAGCTGTGGCAGGCAAAGGCTGACGAGGAGGGACTGACTGTAGACCAATACAGGGAGTTCCAAAAAATAAGGCGCGAGAATGAAAAAAACAAAATGATTGCGGAAGAGCTGCAGAACAGGGCGGCGGCAGAGCAGCAGTATATTCACTGGGCAAAGGAAGCCGCAGAGCTTAAGCAGGTTTATCCCGACTTCAATCTTTTAGAGGAGCTTAAAAACAAGGATTTCAGCGGTCTTATAGGTCAGAAGAACCCACAATACAGCATAAGCATGAGACAGGCTTATGAGCTTGTACACCCGGAGGCTTTGGAAAAAAGGATTGCCGGTGAGACTGAGAAAAGAGTTACCGACAGTATCAAAGCAAGGGGAATGCGGCCGGGTGAGGGAGCTGCCACAGGGAATGCCGGCATTGTCACAAAAACTGATGTTACAAAGCTGACAAAAAAGGACAGGGCAGAAATTGCAAAAAGAGTCGCAAGAGGAGAGACAATTACCTTTTAGCATTTCTGCCGCACAAAAAAAGGAGTGAAAAGAAATGTTGGAAAATTTAATTATTACGGAATTTAATTTCGGTTTGTTCGGTGCTATGGACGTTGTTCACGGTACGGATAAGTATGTTAACGCAAACAATCCGTCGGCATCGACAGGGTACAGAGAGGGCGCAGGATTAAGCGCCGAGATGAAAACCTATTACAGCGATTATCTTATTGACTTGGCGGAGGCTAAGCTGGTACACGCTCAATTCGGACAGAAGGAGGTTATACCTCCCCGTTCGGGCAAAACGATTGAGTTTAGAAAGTATGACAGTCTTGACAAGGCAATGACACCCTTGACAGAGGGCGTTACTCCGTCGGGCGACAAGATGAACGTTACAACCATAACGGCATCGCTGAATCAGTACGGCAGCTATATTGCGCTGACCGACGTATTCAGCACTACCTCGATTGACAACAACCTTGTACAGGCAACAAAGCTGCTTGCATCACAGGCAGGGAGAACTTTGGACAGCGTTGTAAGAGAGGTTATCAATGCAGGAACAAATGTTCAGTATGCCGACGGAAGTGTGGCATCAAGGTCATTGCTTGTGGGCGGAGCGGCCTCGGGCAACAACTATCTTACGGTTGACGCAATCAAAAAGGCGGTGCGAACCTTAAGAGCGCAGAATGCAGAGCCGTTTGAGGACGGAAATTTTGTTGCTATCATTCACCCGAATGTGGCGCATGATTTGATGAACGACCCGAAATGGGAGGAGCCTCACATCTATGTAGATACAGAAGAAAAGTATTCGGGAGAGCTTGGCAGAATTGCAGGAGTGCGTTTTGTGGAAACTACAGAGGCTAAAATATTTGAGGGCGCAGGAAAGGACGGCAGGGACGTTTATTCCACCCTTATTATCGCACAGAACGCTTACGGCGTTACAGAGCTTTCGGGAATGGGCTTGAAGCACATTACAAAACAGATGGGCTCGGGCGGCACAGGCGATCCGTTAGACCAGAGGGGAACGGCAGGCTGGAAAGCAATGCAGGGCGCAGTTATATTGGTTGAACAGTATATGGTGCGTATTGAGACAACCTCTGACGCATCTTAATAAAAAAGGAGCTGAGTTTTTATGGCGGAAAAAAAGGTAAATGAAGCCGGGGCAGCAGAGGAACAGCTTATTAATGAGCTTATGAAGCGAGTCGAACAGCTTGAGGGCGGCAGCAAGGCGGAAGAAGAAAAGGCGGAGGCGGAGTATTCCGAAAGAAAGGAAAAAAGCCTGAAGCTGATGGAGGAAAGAGTTCCGGTAAGGCTTGCGTATGACACAAGCAAGGGCGACAGCGTTTTTGCCTGCGTTAACGGAAGGGCTATTCAGATTAAAAGAGGGGAAAGGGTAGAAATACCCAAAGCGTTTGATGAGGTGCTGAGAAACGCAGAGGAACAGAGCGAGGAAGCGGCAAGGCTGATTTCAAGACGGAGCAGTTGAGGATAAATGCCGCTGATAAAAATTTTCAATGCGCAGCGGCATACACATTGACAAAAGAATACTCCGGGTCACATTGGCATTTCCGGCGACGGAGCGTGCGGAGCTATATGGCATATATGCCGTTAGCTTTGCACGCTTTTTTTAAGCTTGAATAAAATCGCCCATCTTGCCGCTTTTTGCTCGGGGCAGTACACAGATTAATAATGAAGCGTGCTTCGCACATGAAGACGCTGCACTGATGAAGCGTGCTTCGCATATGAAGACGCTGCGCAGATGAAGAGTGCTTCGCACACTTGGAAAGGAGAGAGGAATGAAAAGCAAAAGTATTGACAGGATTAGAATGAGGGTTGGAAACAGAAATATGCCGTTGGGGGAGCGGATTGATATGCTTGAGAGAGCGGTTTTGGAGCTTTACAGAGCGGTAGCGGCGGATTTTGAGGAGCTGGACTTAAACAGTCTTAGCGAGACGGGGCAAAAACAGCTTGACGAGAGAATCAAAAGGATAAGCAAGGAGGAAGGTTAAATGGCAAAAACATTACAGAATGTGATTGACTATGCAAACGGAATTAAGCCCAATGCGTTTCCGGCAGAAGTGCTTACGGAATGGATTAACGAATGCGAGGGGAGCGTTCAGACGGAAATTCTGTGCATTGCGTTGGGGGACGTGGTGACTTATGAATATGAGAAAAACAAGGACACAGAGCTTATTGTGAAGCCACCGCATGACAGGATTTACGGGTTGTATCTTTCTGCCATGATTGATTTTGCTCACGGAGAGTATTCAAAGTATGAGAATACTATGCAGGTATATAATTCTGCAATGAGCGAGTTCGCAAAGTGGTTTATAAGAACCCACACGAAAAGCAAGGTTGTTGTGAGCGGTTATTATATGAATGCCTATGACCTTGCGGTGCGTCACGGCTTTGAGGGAACAGAGGAGGATTGGCTTGCTTCGCTTGTGGGTCCGCAGGGCATACAGGGACCTCAGGGGGAAAGAGGTCTGACGGGGCTTCCGGGAAAGATTCAGACAGTGACCTCGGGGGAAAACGGCTCTATTTTGGTTGACGGGGAAAGCGTTAAGGTGTACGACTCGACAAATGACGTGCATATTTCCAATATAGCCGGGCTTGCCGGTAACAATACTGGTGATATTAGGGAATTACAGCAAGGGGTTAAAAATCTTGAAAATAAAATCGATTATACACGCGCATATGTTGACGAGGTGGGAGAGGGAAAGGTTGACAAGGTTACCGGAAAGGGATTGTCTACAAATGATTTTACAGATGAAGATAAGACAAAGCTCGGCTCTTTGAAAAATTATGATGACAGCGTATTGCAGCAGGCTATTGAGAACATTAACGGCGAAAAAGAGGATAAGGCAAATAAGGTAACGTCTATTTCAGAAAGTTCTACAGATGAACAATATCCTTCGGCTTTGGCCGTGAAAAATTATGTGGATAGTTCCGGTTCGGGTGCTGACATAGAATCTGTAGAGCGGTTGCATTTTTACGGAGATAAGGATATTGCTCCCTCTGATGAGAGTTATTTTACTGTTAATGAAACAGGCGAAACGATAACAGGGTTAAGCGATACAGGTAAAAATGCAATAGAAAATGGAGAAACAGATGTTGTTATTCCTTATGTGATTGCCGGGTTAGAGATAACAAATATTGGAAAATACGCTTTTGGATTAAATGAACTTATTAGAAGTGTAATCGTTCCTAACAGTATTAAATATATCGATTCAAATAGCTTTACGAATTGTGTCAATCTGTCTAATGTGAGGCTTTCTGAAAATTTAGAATTTATTGGTGTTTGGGCATTTTCTGGCTGTAGCAAACTAACAAGCATAACAATTCCGAGCAGCGTAACAAGTATCGGAAAAAATACATTTTATAACTGCAAAGGCCTAACAAGTATAGCAATCCCCAACAGCGTAACAAGTATCGGAGTGGATGCATTTTCTGGCTGTAGCAGCCTAACAAGCATAACAATTCCCAACAGTGTAACAAGTATCGGAGATAATGCGTTTAAAAATTGCATAAGCCTAACAATCTATTGCGAGCAAGGCAGTTGTGCTGAAACGTATGCAAAAGAAAACAATATCCCTGTTGTATATACCGATATAATGGTTACGTCTATAAATCCGTCTGTCAAGACTGCAATTGATGAAATAGCAACCGTAAATACTATTTACGATTTGGGAGTGCAGACGGAATTGGTTATAACGTTGCCATCGGGACAGGTCGGGGACTTTATACAGGTTGATTTTATCAGCGGAAGCACTGCTACGGATTTATCGGTAAATCCCCCAACCACATTGACAGTCAATTCTTCAAGCGGATTGGTGGGATTTGATTTAAGTCCCGGAACAAATACTATATATACGCTGTATTTTGATTGGGGTGTGACGGGATATGACGGAACAGAGGTTACATACGGCTGGAGATTTAACTATTCGGAATATTCCGTTGATGTTGTCTGAGGGGGTGCGTTATGCTTTATCGTGATTATTTAAAGGACAAGTATCAGAGTACCGCCCTTAAGACTGCATATGCTGAGGGTTTTCCTTGTGTTCTTGAAAGCTCTAAAGGTAAGAATATAAGAAATTATGAGGTTTACGGGAACAGCGTGCAGGACGGGGTTCCTACTCCCGAAAGCCCTGTTGAGATACAGAGTGTGGGGGATTTGGTTACTGATACCGAAAGCGAGTATTACGGCAAATATGACATACCGATTACGGTATGCGGAAAGAATTTGCTCCCTTATCCATATATCTATACTACAAAAACTATAAACGGAGTTACATTTACCGATAACGGCGATGGAAGTATAACTATAGACGGAACGGCAACAGCTAATGCTGTATTTTACTTGGTTGGTAAACAGGATAATTATACTTTAGATAAATGTGGGTTAAAAATAGGAGATAGATATACGATAAGCAAAAACCTTGTTAGCGGAGACAGCATTGCAAATATATATTTTACAGCAAATTATTATAATGCATCAGGTTCTATGAAACAAGGAGCACTCGCCACTTCGACTAATACCGCAACCTCAACAATTCAATCTGATTTCAAAGTCTGGGGTATGTATTTATTAGTGCTGAAAGACAAAACAGTAAATAACACAACTATAGAATTACAACTTGAAAAAGGTTCGTCTGCAACAGAATATGAACCATATAAAGGCAGAATTACAGAGCATATTTACCTTGACGAGCCTTTAAGAAAGGTCGGAGAATATGCAGATTATATTGATTTTAAAGGTCAAAAGGTTGTAAGGAATACTGCGCAGACAACTTTTAACGGTTCGGAAAGGTGGGTTAAAACAGGTGATGTTTCATCGGGAGTGTATCAGGGATTTGCCGTATCAAATACGATAATCGGTGCTCCGAGCGGAGATTTTGAATGCCTTTCAGACAAATTCCCATATTCGTCCACAACCAAAAAGAATATAGTTAAACTTATAAACAGTGCATACTCATTAAGAATTATAATCGGTTCCGAATATGTTCCCGATTTAGAAACGGCAACATTTAAGAATTGGTTATCGGAAAACAATGTTAAGATTACATACCCAATTGCAACACCGACAGAGGAAAATATATCATTGCCTGCATTAAAGACCTTTAAGGGGACAAGCATTATTTCGGTTGATACGTCAGTACAGCCGAGCAACATAAAAGCTAAATATGTTAGATTATAGGAGGACTATTATGTATTACTTATTTATCAACGAAAACCAAATTAAAAAATATGACGGT
>Ga0256406_1000474_pt1 | contig 73287 bp, 54 predicted proteins | sample RumenRJG_03DNA_FD_185986 | JGI IMG/M metagenome (GOLD analysis project Ga0256406, IMG submission 185986) | Bovine rumen microbial communities from Lethbridge, Alberta, Canada - RJG_03 | ecosystem: Host-associated > Mammals > Digestive system > Stomach > Rumen | place: Canada: Alberta | collected... | reverse complement strand
TATGGGTGTAAGGCACTTCCTTTTCTTCAGAGTTGACTACCGTGCCATCCTGCGGAAACATAGCCCACCACATGCCTTCCAGCTCGGCAGCCCTTGCGCGCATGTCTTCGTTACCGCTGTCGCTGTCTGAACATGCCGTGAAGCCCAGCAGCATCGGTAAAATCAGCATTACGAGATGTTTTGTCAGTGTTTTCATTGTCTTCATGTTTTTGATATTATAATTTTAATGTTACAATAATGTTGTTTATCGTAGAAATAAAGTAGAAATTCTTTGCTGTGTTTGTAAATTCAATTCTTATGACTGCAAAAGTACAAAAAAAATATAAACAGTAGCATTATTCTCTGATTTTTTTGAAACTTTGCTGCATAGCCTCCGCCTGCCCCCTCGAAATGCTAATCAATTTTGGGTCGTTTACTGTCGCGAGAATGCCCGCGAAAGTCGTTTCAGAAATCAAAGGGGCAAAATACGCCCAATTTTCGCACGCGTCTGCAATCGTCTGACTGTCAGTTTGTTAACTGCAAATATAGTGTTTCCATGCAGGAAATAGAAGTGTTAAAATTGTCAAAGAGCATGTTTGAGATTGTCAAACACACTGTTTGAGGCGGTCAGACATAGTGTTTGGGGGTATCGGGCACTGTGTTTTGCAGGGCGAAACAGACGAAATAGGCGCGTCAAACATGCTCTTTGACAATTTTAACAGTTGTATTTGGGCACGGGATTAACAGATTTTTGCAGTTCGAGAGGCTGTTCCGATTCTATTTGGAGAGTTTTTCTGTGTCAAAATTTTTCATCATTTTTCGGCTCGAAAGAAAAATCCGACGAGTTTGGCACGGTTTTTGTAGGGAGAAGATTTTAACGATAACGGGAACGATAATGCTAACGGGTACGGGAACTGACTTACGCGGGTGGATATGACAACGCTACATATTCGCTGTTCACATCGTGAAGTTAACGTTTCCGTTATTTTTTATATGCTTTTGCAATGTTTATTAATAAAAAATTCGTAACTTTGCAACACTTAAATAATTCTCAACTAAATAATTCTCAACACAATGGGTGGTTTTTTCGGCACAATTTCGGTTAAGAGTTGCGTAAACGATTTGTTTTACGGAACCGACTACAATTCACATTTAGGCACCAAGCGTGCAGGTATGGTAACTTTCGACAGCGAGCGCGGCTTCAGCCGTTCCATTCACAGTCTGGAACGCGACTACTTCCGCAGCAAGTTCGAGGACGAGCTCGACAGCTTCTTCGGCAATCAGGGTCTGGGCGTCATCAGCGACACCGACCCGCAGCCTATCATCGTCAACTCTCACTTGGGGCGCTATGCCGTCGTTACCGTTGCAAAGATAAACAACATCCGCGAGATTGCCGCCGAACTGCTGGCTCAGAACATGCACTTCAGCGAGATGTCTGCCAACAACATCAACCAGACGGAACTCGTGGCTCTGCTCATCAACATGGGCAAGACCTTCGTAGAAGGCATAAACCTCGTCTACAAGAAGATTAACGGCTCATGCTCGATGCTCATACTGACTGAAGACGGCATCATAGCCGCACGCGACTACATGGGGCGCACGCCTATCGTCATCGGATGCAAGGAGGGTGCCTATGCAGCCACGAGCGAGTCGTCGAGCTTCCCCAACCTCGACTACAAGGTGGTGCGCGACGTCGGTCCTGGCGAAATCATACGCCTGCGCGCCGACGGCATGGAGGTATTGCAGAAACCGTCGGACAAGATGCAGATATGCTCGTTCCTGTGGGTGTACTACGGTTTTCCGACAAGCAACTACGAAGGCATCAACACTGAAGACGTGCGCGAGGAATACGGCAGGCAGATGGGCATGGAAGACGATACCGAAGCCGACCTCGTCTGCGGCATTCCCGACTCGGGCGTGGGCATGGCTATCGGCTACGCACAGGGGCACAACATACCGTATCGCCGCGCCGTACTGAAATATACTCCCACATGGCCCCGCAGCTTTACTCCGGGCAGCCAGAGCCGACGCAACCTCGTGGCTAAGATGAAGCTCATACCGAAGGAATCGCTGCTGAAAGGCAACCGCGTAGTGTTCTGCGACGACTCGATAGTGCGCGGAACGCAGCTTCGCGACAACGTAAAGATGTTCTTCGACTACGGCGCAAAGGAGGTGCACGCGCGCATCTCGTGCCCGCCGCTGGTCTACGGATGCCCGTTCATAGGCTTCACGGCATCAAAGAGCGACCTCGAGCTGCTGACACGACGCATCATACGCGACTTCGAGGGCGACGACAAGAAAGACCTTGAACTGTATGCCACTACCGGCACACCGCAATACAAACGCATGGTGGAGGAAATGAACCGGCGTCTGGGCATGACGTCGCTGCGCTTCAACACCGTTGAAACGCTTGTGAAATCAATAGGACTCCCAAAGGAAAAAATCTGTACCCACTGCTTCGACGGCACAGGCTGCCATCACTGTATGGGCTGCAAGGACTGAACGAGCGACGGATAGCTGATGCGCGTGTGATAGATAGTCTTCAGACGGTCTATCATCACATGCTTGGCTATCTCTATGTCGCGGAACGTGATAGGACACACCTTGAACGCTCCCGACTCCACCTGTCCGTCGACAATGCGGTTGACAAGCTCGTTGATGCTCTCCTCAGTATATTCCTTCAGCGAGCGTGAGGCAGCCTCGACGGCATCAGCCATCATGAGTATGGCTTGCTCACGCGTGAATGGATTAGGACCGGGATAGCTGAACGGCTGCATGTCTACATCCTCGTCGGGATGCTCATTCTTATATTTTATGTAGAAATATTTAGCCACGCCGTCGCCATGATGCGTGCTGATGAAGTCGCGGATAATCTTCGGCAGGTTGTATTTCTCTGCCAGTCGCAGACCGTCCTCAACGTGTCCGGTGATAATCTGTGCACTCTCCATCTCCGTCAGCGCATCGTGCGGATTAACCTTTGCCTGGTTTTCGGTAAAGAAAACCGGATTCTGCATCTTTCCTATATCGTGATACAGCGCACCCGTACGCACCAGCAATCCCTTCGCGCCGATGCGGTTGGCAATGGCAGAGGCAAGGTTGCTGACCATGATGGAGTGCTGGAACGTGCCCGGCGCAGCCTCAGAAAGCTGGCGCAGCAGGTCGCGGTTGGTGTCAGACAGTTCGAAGAGCGTTACCGACGATACGAAGCCGAAGGTGCGCTCGATGATGTACATCAGCGGATAAGCCAGCAAGAGCAGTATGCCGTTGGCTATGAAGTAGATATATATGCGGTCTTTCGGCAGCAGCGTAGGGTCCTGCATGAGCTGCAGGGCATAGTAGGTAAGCGCCATTGTCAGGACTACGAAGAAGGCAGTCTTGAACAACTGTGCGCGCTTGGACAACTCGCGGAGCGAGAAGATAGCCACCAGACCGGCAGCAAGCTGCACGATGAGGAACTCATACTGATACTTGACGGCTACGGCACACAGCAGCACAGTTACGGAATGCGCCATGTATGCCGTGCGCGAGTCCATGAACACACGCACGAAGATAGCCACCATAGCTATCGGAAGGATATATACGCTCAGCACCATGTGCTTCATCATCAGCGACACGGCTATCGGGAATATGGCTATCAGCGCGTAGACCATGAGAATGCTGCGCGGCTTTTCAAAATAGTCTACACGGAACAGTATGAGATATACCGTGAACAGGACTACGAACATAAGCACCATGAAAGCCTGCGCAAAAAGCGTAACAACCGTCCCGTTGGAGCCATCGCCACGCTTGTTCTCCTCTTTCTCCATCGAACTGAGCTCGCGGAAGGTGCGCTCGGTAACCACCTCGCCGCGATCGATAATCTTCTGACCGCGCAACACCATGCCGTCGGACGTGGGCAGGCTGTTGATGGCATCTTCCAGCTCAGTCTCGCTGCGCTGCTTGTCGTAGATAAGGTTAGGGCGCATATAGTCGTTGAAGTTCAGTTTTTGCAGAATATGACGCTCGTCAGCCATGCGACTGTCGAGAAACAGCTGCTCGTAAGCCATCATCGTCGACAGCAGTTCGCGCACGCTGACACTCGACACTTCCTTGCCACTGACAATGCGCACCATAGACGTAGTGTCTTCCGACAGCTTGGAATATTCCTGCATGCCCATGATACCCTTCTGGTAGAGCTGCTGCATGCGGTAGATGATATACGGCTTCATCGACTGCAAGCCGGCAGGAGTCTTGCTGTCGAACAGCGACATGAAGGTCGTGATAGCCTTGTCGCTGACCGACGAGTCGAAGACATAATACGGCTGGAAACTGCGCTCCACGCTGTCGCGCTGACGCTGCAACACATCGTCGGAACGGTAGACAGGGAAGTCGAACTGCGCAATGAGCGTGCCATACATCCATGGCTTGCCTATGTCGTACTTGCGCTGAGGACCTTCGGAATGTGGAAGGAAAACAACTATGGCTGCAACCGTTATGAGAACAAGAACTACTCGGGTGGCTATGCGCTGGAAGTAGTTTGACTCTATCGTACTGTATATGTTCATATTAGTAGATACCTAATTATATTTTTACATTAATAATTATATACTCCGATATGTAGAGTGTGCAAATATACGAAAATTTCACGAATAGAGAAAAAACAAAACACTTTATGTGAAAATATGCAACACTTCGTGCCGACTTTGCACTTTTAACAAAGAAATATTAATATTGAACCTAATGTTCTCATTGCTGCACTACCTTTGCAGCCGAAACAATGATAGATGCGCAACTATTTACTACAGATAACCAACTTAAAACGAAAAAGACATGATAAACTTGGAACAACCATTGACAAAGCATTTCACACTGAAAGAGTTTCTACACTCAGACACTGCAAAGAAACTGAACATCGAAAACATGCCGAAAGCCTATCAGGTGGACAACATGAGGACACTGTGCAACAACGTGCTTGAACCGCTGCGGAAGGAGTTTGGGGAGATAGTCATCACGTCGGGATTCCGCTCTGTAGCACTCAACAAGGCTGTAGGCGGGGTATTGCTCTCGCAACACACTAAGGGAGAGGCTGCCGACATAAGAATAGGTACACCCGAAAGAGGCAACAAAATGTTTGAATGGATAAAGCGAAACACTCTGTTCGACCAACTCATCTACGAACGCAACAGGAAGACCGGCAGCATGTGGATACACGTTTCGAGCAAGAAGGAACGCAAGGAAAACAGGGGTGAAGTGATAGACATGAGATAGGACTGACAAGCAAAACATTATGACCATGAGCCAGAATGACATGAGAACATGCCGCAGATGCGGAGAAACAAAACTGATAACGAAGTTCCTGCGCACGGGAAAGACTACACGCAGACATGTGTGCAACCATTGTTTCTACGTCGAAACGATAAAGCCCTGCATGGAAAGAAGGATTATCAGAATGCTGGACGAACGGAAAGCCAACAGAAAAAACGTCATGACGGAGAGGTAAAAGGCTATGATATGCCATGAAAAGACATGAAGACCTAAGCAATTCAACCCTATGACACCGGCACGGAATACTGCCATGCGCGTCGGCAACAATAATGCTGACAACAATATCGGAGAAAAGGAAAATGGGGAAGATTTTCGCAAACCTTCCCCATTCCTGTACTCCCTACATTATGAACAATCACTTCGGAAGTACACACTTTTCATTTCTTCATTCTAAGAATTACTACTAACTATTGAAAACTACTATTATGAGAATATACCCTTTCAGAATATATAAATTTCTTTATGCTCCTATTACGCAATGCAAATGTAATAAATTAATTTCAAAGACAAAAAGATTGAATGAAAAAAAGATGTAAACGTAACAGTATTAACATTTATTATGCAATTATATTCCGATTTAGATTAATGTTAAAAGAAAAAACATTACTTTTGTAAATACTAAATACAGATAAACAAACATACCAAAGAAATATGAAAAAGAACATCGTTACAATACTGTTTGCGGTGCTTGTCGCACTTAGTGCCACAGGTCAGACAAACACCGACTACCCGACGTTTCTGAACAAGCACCTTGTAGCCGACCATCGCTGTTTCCTGCCTGCACCGCCCGACACGGCTTCAAAAGCATTTGAGGCTGATACCGAAGCGTATCGTGAAAGCAAGAAATTGCGAAACACTTCACGCGGACTGCTGGCTGTGGAGGATGCAGACATAAGTATAGACAGGACCATGAAGGTCATGTCGGACATCACAGGGACTGAACTTGAAAGAACGAAATGCCCTAACCTTTTTATATTAATAGAGAAAGTTATGAACGACGGGTACCTATCGGGAAGCGAAGCAAAGAAATACTATAAGCGCACACGACCATTCGTCTACTTCAATGAGCCGACGTCAATACCGTCGGAGGAAGAAAGCCACAGAAAGACATATTCCTACCCATCGTCGCACTCGGCAATGGCATGGGCTGCAACACTCGTAATGACAGAGTTGTTTCCGGAATGTCAGAACGACCTGCTGCACTGGGGATATGAAGCAGGACAGAGCCGCGTAATAGCAGGCTACCACTATCAGAGCGACGTGGACGCTGCACGACTGGCAGCTTCGGCTGTAGTGGCAAGGCTTCATGCCGAAAAGGAGTTCAGAAGAAGCATGAAGAAGGCAGAGAAGGAAATAAGGAGAATAAAAAAATAACAATACCTTCACAAGGAATGACACTGAAAACATTTATAGCAGAACACCGCAACGACGACATACGACAACTGGCATTGCAGGCAAAAAAGTATCCTGACATCGACATGCAGGAGGCTCTGCAACAGATTGCCGGATGGAAGACAGCACAACAGAAATTGCCGACATGGAGCAGGAACAGCGAAATTGTCTATCCTCCACACATAGGCATGGAACAATGTTCGAGCGAAATGACGGCACGCTATAAGGCTGACGTGGCACTGAGATGGCTCAGGAGAGACTGCACCAACAGGAATAACGAAGGCGAAAAACTGCTGCTGGCTGACATGACTGGCGGTTTTGGTGTGGATTTCGCCTTCATGGCAGAGGCAATACAGAAGCAAAAAGACCTATATACAGACAAGTGCAGCATGCTGTTCATGGAAAAGCAACAACATCTGTGCATGATAGCAAAGCATAACTTTGATGCTCTCGGACTGAAAAATATCAATGTTGAGAATGGCGACAGCACGACGATGATAGGCAATATTGATAATGTGTGTATTATTTTTGCCGACCCTGCACGACGCGACAGCAACGGCGGACGTACATACGCAATATCTGACTGCACGCCTGACATATCTGCCTTGCAGGACACTCTGCTCGAAAAAGCAGACACGGTAATGATAAAACTGTCGCCAATGCTTGACATCAGCAAAGTGGAAGACGAACTGAAATGCGTCAGAGAAATCCACGTTGTAGGTACTAATGGCGAATGTAAGGAACTGCTTGTCGTCATGTCAAGACACGATACCGACACTCACATGCAGCTGTTCTGCTTCGATGACGGCGAGACTGTATCTTTCTGGAAAGACGATCTGGCACTGTCAGTCAGCATTGTCGATACACTGGAAGAAGGCATGGTGCTGGCTGAACCGTCGAGCTGTATGATGAAGACTGGCGCATACGGATATATGTGCAAGTGGCTAAATGCCAAAGCAATCGCACCAAACAGCCATCTGTTTGTAGGAAACAACAACTGCAAACCTTCGAGGATGTTCCGCTCTTTCACGATAAAGAAGATTACTACCATGAACAAACGCGAACTGCAACAGTCGCTGCAAGGCATTACTCACGCAAACATCAGCGTGAGAAACTTTCCACTGTCGGCACCAGAACTGAGAAAGCGACTGAAACTGAAAGACGGAGGGGAAACCTACATCTTCGGAACTACCGACTCAAGAAACCAACACTTGCTGTTAATCTGCGAGAAAATAAAGTCGTAAATGACAATACTATCGTATCATAATGCAGTAACAATATACGAGATTGTAAATTAATTGCATAAAAATTTGTCATATTGGGATAAAATGCATATATTTGCGGAAAATCTATAACATAAAACTACAAAATTATATGGTAACTAAAACAGCAAGCAAAAAATCGAGTAAGCCCACTACCTCAAAGGCAGCAAAGACTGAAAGAAAAGAGAGTAAACGACTGATGAGTTTGGAAGAGAAGTATGGTGCACACAACTATCACCCGCTTCCTGTCGTTCTCCACAAGGGTAAGGGCATCTACGTATGGGACGTCGAAGGTAAAAAATACTTCGATTTCCTGTCTTCATATTCTGCTGTAAATCAGGGACACTGTCATCCACGCATCGTAAAGGCACTGAAAGATCAGGCAAACGTACTGTGTCTGACATCAAGAGCATTCTACAACGATGCACTGTGCGAATATGAGAAATTTATGCACAACTACTTCGGTTACGACAAGATACTTCCAATGAATACCGGTGCAGAAGGTGTTGAGACGGCTCTTAAACTTGCACGCCGCTGGGGTGCCGTGAAGAAAGGCATACCAAACGACAAGATTAAGATTATCTGCTGCGAAGGAAACTTCCACGGACGTACGGTAACCGTGATAACAATGAGCGACGACCCAAGCTCTTACGCAAACTATGGTCCTCTGACTCCTGGATTTATCCGCATACCTTACAACGACACGAAAGCACTTGAAAAGGCTCTCGAAAAGCATGGCAAGGAAGTCTGCGGCTTCATAGCAGAACCTATACAGGGCGAGGCTGGCGTATTTGTTCCAGACGACGGATACCTGAAGAAATGCTACGACCTGTGTAAGAAGCACAACGTACTGTTCATTGCCGATGAGGTACAGACAGGTATTGCACGTACAGGTAAGATGCTGTGTCATCAGCACGACGGCATACGCGCCGATATCGTTATCTTAGGCAAGGCTCTCGGTGGTGGTGTACTACCTGTATCGGCTTGTCTTGCAGATGACGAAATAATGATGAACATCAAGCCGGGCGAGCACGGTTCTACATTCGGCGGCTTCCCACTGGCTGCACGCGTTGCCGTTGAAGCGCTGAAAGTAGTGAAAGACGAGAAACTCGTGCAGAATGCAGAGAAGATGGGTAAGATTTTCCGCGATGAGATAAACAAGATTAAATCTCCGCACATCGTACAGGTTCGCGGTCGCGGTCTGCTGAATGCCATCGTAACCAAGCCTATCAACGGCAAGACGGCATGGGACATCTGCCTGAAACTGATGGAGAACGGACTGCTGGCAAAACCAACTCACGACGACATCATCCGCTTTGCACCGCCATTGACAATCACGAAGGAGGAACTGATGAAAGCAATAGCTATCATCAAGAAGTCGTTTGAACAAATGGCTTAATACACTTTATACTATACACGACAGGCAGAGCCTTCATCTATGATGATACTCTGCCTGCTTAATTAAATACTATTGTATCTTTAAAATGGTTTATTTTTATTATGAACAAATTTTACTTTATTATTACAACTTTGTGCCTGCTTTGCATCTCAATGACAAGCATGGCTGACGATACGTCGCAGACATGGAGCTACTCGTTCTACCGTACAGCAACAAACGGCGGCGAAGGATTTTCTGGAAGTGAAAGCAAAATGACGACTACTATAAATGGAGTGGCATGGAGCATCGAATCAGATGTTTCCAAATACAGCATCTATGCCAATCAGGGACAGGTCATTGGATCATCTACAGACAAGCCTTCTTATGCAATTATGTCGACAACAGGACTGTCAGGTAAGATTAAGTCTGTGGCTCTGAAAGCTAAGGCTTTCACCGACTGCACCGTAGAACTGTCGGTAAAGGTAAACGGAATAAACTATCTTGCCAACAATGCAGACAAAGCGGTAGTGCCTACTGCTGCTACCGACACTGTCAACTTCATTACTTTCGTTCCCACAGAAGAACAGGAAGGCAAGATAGAAATACGCTTCGACCAAACTTCGGACAAGAAATTGCCTATATATATTAAAAGGATAGATATTGTTTACGACAACGGAGGCATGGAAATCATACAGGTAACGCCACCGACTTTCTCACCTCTGGGAGGATATTCGATGAGTCCTAAGACTATTACGCTCACACCAAACAACCCTGAAGACATCATCTACTATACCCTCGACGAGAGCGACCCTACATCTTCTGGCACGAGAATAGTATACAGCGAGCCTTTCACTGTTGAGAATACAACAACCGTCAGTGCCGTAGCCTTCCGTCAGGAAACGTACAGCACTGTTAGCAAACAGAAATATTTCATATTGCACGACCCACAGTTGCACTTTGAAGACTATACAAGCAACTACGAGGCAACGATTGGCGACGTAGGAATTTTTGTAAAACCACATAACCCATTCAATCTGCCACTGTATTTTGAATCGTCAGACAAGAACGTAGCTACTGTCGACAACGACGGAACAGTGCATGCCCTTGCTGCCGGTACATCGGAAATATCTTTCTATTTCGACGGCGACGATGACTATATCGGCGGCGAAGGACATTATATGCTTACCGTAGTAGAGAGCAAACCGCTTGCAGCAATCTTCTCGGCAGAGGAAACACAGGAGGCATATTACTCTATGGGTTGGGATACGGAAGAAGAAGCTGCTACATGGGACTACAGCCGTGAAAACGAAGGCATATACTCTTGGCATCTCAACAACACTCCGCCATACAGCGGACAACCGGAATTCAGCAGCATAGACCCTAACAGCAAATACTCGCTGTGTGTACGCAGAGGCAGTAAGGAACAAAACGAGTTTGCCGTATCGCCAAAGATAAAGATACAGCCTAACTCTACGTTGGAATTCTACGCTTGCTTCCAGTCTATCTTCCTCGTCCACGACGACTGGAAGATGTATATTATAGATGAAGACAACGAAAATGTTGCATACACCCTGAGTGCGTTTACATGGTCGCAACAAAACGAATTTACTGGTCCGGCATGGCAGAAGTTCTCTATCGACCTGTCGTCGTTTGCAGGCATGAATGCATCGTTTGCATTCCAATACATTGGTCCCGACGGCGAAGACCTTGCCATCGACGGTTTCAAACTGCTGAAACCATCAGACGATGCCGAAGGAAGCATTACCATAAATGAAGGAGAGAAAGTTCACTTCATAGATAATTCTACAGGCAATCCTACAGCATGGCACTGGACATTTGAAGGTGGCGAGCCGGCAGAAAGCACAGAACAGAATCCTGTCGTTACATATAAGAATGGCGGTGTTTACGACGTTACTCTGACTGTTACCGACGATAACAACGAGAGTGCATCAACTACCATTACCGGCTATGTCAATGTTGTAACACAGGCTCCACGCGCAATGATTGGCATGCCGACAGAAGGCTACCTGTCGCCATGGGCAGCTCTGTTTGTCGCTCCTAACGTTCCCGTGCAGTACCACGACAATTCGACGGGTAACCCAACAGCATGGTACTGGACATTCGATGGCGGCAAACCGGCAGAAAGCACAGAGCAAAACCCCATAGTTACATACAACGAAGAAGGCAAGTATGGACTGACTCTGGAAGTATCCAACTCGTCAGGAACTACAAACGACTTCATGAAAGACGCCATACAAGTAGGCGGAACACAGTATGTATGGAACATAGAACTTGACGAATACGACATGTTCAACGAAATAGCATTAGGTTTCTACGGCTTCTACGGCGGCAGCAACTGGCTCGGCATGGAGAAGTTTGCCGAACGCTACGATGCTCCAGCCGCTCCTGTGGATATAGATAAGGTTCAGGTTTACTTCTACAACACTTCTACCGTTACTCCTGGTGCCGACATTACCGTTCAACTTTGCGCTGAAGGCAGCGACGGCAATCCTGGCGAGGTGCTGGCAGAGACATCTGTCAAGGCAGACAATCTTGCTTACGATCCCAACACCGTAGTTGCTACCGACTTCAATTTCGCAAGTCCCGTAACGTTAGATAAACCTTTCTTCGTTGTCATCGGTCCTTTCCCACACAACTCTGCGGGCAGCTCATCTGACAACATCAGCATCATGGCTGTACGTCGCAACGAAGGCGGCAAGACCACCACATGGCATCTGCTTGAGGACGAAGACCCTGTAACGTATGCTCCACTGGGAACATATACATGGTATAAGAATGTTGACGATGCCGTGTCGTTCTGCATCACTCCGCAACTTACCTACAAGTCATCATCAGGCATAGAGTCGGCTGAAATGACAAGTGAACAACATGCAGACAAAGTTTTCGACCTTCAGGGCAGACGCATTGGAACACAGAACAAACAACTGCAACGCGGAATATACATTGTAAACGGCAAGAAAGTCGTTAGACGATGACATAGCATAGAGTAAGCAATATTTTCAGACAATGTTGCTACATAAGACAGATGATGGTGTACCACGTATGGTACACCATCATCTGTCTTAATCTTTTTTATCCTTAAACTGCCTTGCTATAACGTAATATCCTAATTATTGATGTTATCATCTAGTATGTTATTTTCGTTCATATGTAAGTCTATACCATGTGGTGAGCGTATAATATCGAGTTCATTGTTTCTATCTATTAGTTTTCTTGTTTCAGCCAGATTATTCTTTGACGGATGTTCTGGATGCCATATGTGGTATTGTATGCACATAAATTTGATAAACTTTTTTGTCCTTCCTAAACGTTTTAGTCTTTCCTGTACATCTTCATCTTCGTAGCCATACTGAGTAAATGTTTCGTCATATCCATTAATTTCTATAATATCATCCCTCCAGAACGACATGTTACATCCTCTTAGATGGTTATATTTGTAGAACAAAGGTGTAAGCAACCTGCATCGGAATGCATTCACACGATCTTCTATGCCTGGTAAAAAAAATGATAATTGTACATTTTTACCTTGCAACAATTTTTGTGTATAATTCTTATTTATACGACTACGGCTGCCACATAAGAAATATCCCCTGCGTGCATACATTATATGGTCGGAAATGAAATGTCTTTCCATTATTATGTCTCCATCAATCTGTATTATATAGTCTCCACTACATACAGCTAATCCCTTATTCATTATCATGCTTTTACGGAAACCTTTGTTCTCTTGCCATACATGCAAAATTCGCAGGGGTAATCGATGTCTCCACTGTGAAATTATTTTTACTGTTTCTTCGGACGATCCATCGTCGGCAATCACTATTTCGTTTGGCATGACCGTTTGGCGAGAAACACTCTCAAGACACAGGTTGAGAGCTTTCGAGAAATTATACGTTGAAATTATTAGGGAAATTCTCATATTATCATTATTTATCTGTTATTGTCCTGCATTCTTTTCTCTATTATCTTTGCAACAACAAGCCACTGGTAAAATGCGGCATTCTGCGCCCTTATCAATCCTCGTATACCCATTCGGAAACCGCCACTGATAATATAATTCTTAAAGAAACGTAAAGCTGGTCGATAAAACAGAGCCATAACTCCATATTTTTTCTTTTGTCTTCTCAATACTTCATTATTTGTATAGTCATTTGACTTATCTATCACTTGAAATAACGTTGGATTTGCATAATGCTGGATGACGTCTACTCTCCTTAGTTTTTTAAGCTTTTCTATTCTTCCTTGTACTATTGGAACGGAATGTATAGTCGGAGGCCATATTGTGCATTCTTTTTTGAAGAAACGAAGTTGATAGTCGTATTTGAAATCGCGACTAAATTCTCCCATGAACTTATTAAGCCGAGGGATGTAATAACCACAAGGGCAATCTGCTTTCTTTATTTCTTCATAAAGGCGTTCACGCAGATAATCAGGTATTATTTCATCTGCATCAACAACTAATACCCATTTATATGAAGCACTCTGTATTGCATAATTACGTGCTGGCTCGCAACAAGTATAATCTTTCTTTGGGAATACTACAACACGTGCACCATAACGTTTGGCTATCTCAACTGTATTGTCCGTGCTTTCCATGTCGCATACTACTATTTCATCAAACTTCCTAACATGTTCGAGGACGGTTTCAAACATGTCTGAAGCATTATAGGTATTGATAACCACAGAAATCTTCAAATCTGTCATTTTAACTTCAGTATTGCAGTCAGCCTCCCAAACAAGACCAATGAAACAATATATCCATGATGGAATAAAAAAGACGTGGGAGATTCTACTTCTCACTCATCCCCGTCTTCAGGCCTTCGCATTGCCTCCGTACCTAGGATAAGCAACGCAGCCAGCCCACGTCAAGTGATATTATAGTTATTACAATAAGAGCAACTATGCTTATGTATGCATACTGCCAACTACAAAAAGAATTGTAGCCTATTGCCGAATATAATTCACCTACGCAGACGTTCCGTTGCATTACTTCTGGGTACGGTTTCAAAGTTGCGAAGTTTGAAGACTCAGATGTGTAACGTCCGTAAACGTCTTTCCGTCTACAACATCCCTTATGTATGGGGTGTATGTAAATGGTTTTCCACAATGTTTATTAACTAGCCTGCCCTTAAAGGGCTGACTTCTTGGCGACAAAGATACATATTTTTTTCATATCAGAAAACATTTAGTCCGATTTTTTACCTTACCACACAGTTCAACAATTACTGACACACATATTTAAATAATATGTATAATTCATTTGTCGTGTCATTTAATAATTAACAATGGATTATAAGAATACTGTAAAGGCGTTGTGAAATAAAATTCACAACGCCTTTAGCATGTTTAGCAGAAGCTGTATTTGCGTTCTGTTTATTTTACTATCATTGTTCCGGTCTTGCCCTGCAAGGCTTCCTTTGCCTTTTCGAGCGACGTGATAAGTGCACGTCCGCCGTTTGTGTTTTCTACAAAACTGATACATGATTCAACCTTTGGCAACATTGAGCCTGGTGCGAAATGGCCTTCAGATATGTACTGACGTGCCTCAGCAAGCGTCATCTGCTCAAGGTTTTTCTGGTCTGGCTTGTTAAAGTTGATTGCTACTTGCTCTACTGCTGTCAGTATGACGAGCATATCAGCATTCAGGTCAAGTGCGAGCTTTGCGCTGGCACGGTCTTTGTCTATAACCGCTGCTACGCCTTCGTAGTCGCCTGCACCCTTCTCTATCACTGGTATGCCGCCGCCGCCTACTGTTATCACGACATTGTGAAGGTTGACGAGTTGCTCAACGACAGGCAGTTCAACGATTTTGCACGGAAGTGGAGAAGGCACAACGCGACGATAGCCGCGACCTGCGTCCTCGACGAATGTATAGCCTGTTTCCTTTGCTATGCGTTCTGCGTCTTCCTTGCCGTAGAACATGCCTACGGGCTTGGTAGGTTTCTGGAAAGCACTGTCGTTCTTGTCTACAACTACTTGTGTAACTACTGCGGCGCATGGCTTGTTTATTCCTCTGCGTGCCAGTTCTCTGCCGACAGCTTGCTGCAGGTGGTAACCGATATATCCCTGAGTCATGGCTCCACATTCGGGGAAAGGCATAGCGGGTGTATTGCCGCCGCTCGTAGCCGAATATTCGAATGCTAAGTTGACCATTCCTACCTGTGGACCATTGCCATGTCCTATTACCACATCATAGCCGTCTTCTACAAGGTCTACAATAGTTGATGCAGTATTCTTAACGAGTTCCAATTGCTCTTGCGGGTTGTTGCCGAGTGCATTGCCGCCAAGAGCTATTACAAGACGTTTGTTCATTATAAATAACTGTAATTCTTATTAGTATTATTCTTTATTTTTATAAACATCTTAAAGGAAATAACAGGAGTTAGCCAACTGTGTCGGCTAACTCCCGTTAACACCTTTCGAAATGTTGTCCTTACTTCAAGGTTGCGAACATGACAGCCTTGATGGTATGCATACGGTTTTCTGCTTCGTCGAATACCTTTGACTGCTTGCTGCGGAACACCTTGTCGGTAACTTCCATTTCCTTGAGTCCAAACTTCTCATATATTTCTTTTCCAACTGTTGTCTCCAGGTCGTGGAACGAAGGCAGACAGTGGAGGAAGATAGCATTAGGATTAGCGTTTGCCATGACAGCATCGTTAACCTGATAAGGCTTCAGCAGCTTGATGCGCTCTGCCCACAGCTCAGGAGCCTCACCCATTGACACCCAGATGTCGGTGTAGATGATGTCGGCATTCTTTGTGCCCTTCTTAACATCGTCGGTAAGTGTTATTGTACATCCGTTTTCCTTTGCAATCTTCTTGCAAGTGTCAACGAGTTTCTTGTCAGGCATGTTCTGCTTTGGTCCGCAGGCTACGAAGTTGATACCGAGCTTTGCAGACACAACCATCAGCGAGTTAGCCACGTTGTTGCGGGCATCGCCCATGAATACCATTGTCAGACCTTTATAGTAACCGAAGTTCTCTTCTATTGTGAGAACGTCTGCCAGCATCTGTGTTGGGTGGAAGTCTGTTGTCAGACCGTTCCATACAGGCACGCCAGCGTGCTTAGCAAGGTCTTCTACTATCTGCTGGTCAAAGCCTCTGTATTCGATACCGTCGAACATGCGGCCGAGAACCTTTGCTGTATCTTCGAGCGACTCTTTCTTACCCATCTGGGAAGAACCTGGATCAAGGTATGTTACTCCCATACCCAAATCGTTGCCGGCTACTTCAAATGAGCAGCGGGTGCGTGTTGATGTCTTCTCGAACAACAGTACGATGTTCTTACCTGTTAAATACTTGTGTGGTGTGTTTGTACGTTTAAGATTCTTAAAATCTTTGGAGAGTTTCAAGAGGTACTGTATCTCTTCTGTAGAGAAGTCGAGCAGCTTCAAGAAACTTCTTCCTGATAAACTTCTTGGCATAATTTTTAATTTTATTAAAGTGTTATAATAGTATTATTTCAAGTTTATTTCGTTGTGAGCCACAACACGTTCGCAATAGTGGCACTTCAGCGCCGAGCGCTCTCCGTCGCGCACTACGTGGAAACGTGTACGCATAGGTTCGTTGTTGCTTATGCACTTCGGGTTGTTGCACTTTACGATGTCGACCAGTTCTTCGGGCAGATTGACAGGGTGCTTGTCTACAACTTCATAGTCGCGTATGATGTTTATCACGGCGTATGGTGCTATGACTGCTATTCTGTTCAGCGTTTCCTCCGGCAGTTCTATGTCTGCTATCTTGATGATGCCTTTCTTTTCCATGCGCTCACTGTCGAGGTTGTAGCCTATGGTAACGCTGTTTGCCATCTTCTGGATGCCTAACAGGTCGACCACCTTAAACAGCGACGAACATGGTATATGGTCTATGACGATGCCGTTCTGCAATGCTGCTACGGCGAGTTCTTTCTGTTTCATATCTTCAGTTTTGTTTTGTTTGTTACCCTATTAGTCTATCCCTAATGCTCGGCAGATGATTGCCTGGCGAGCGTACAGTCCGTTGCGTGCCTGCTCGAAGTAGTATGCCTGTGGTGTATCGTCCACATCCTGTGCTATTTCGGTTACGCGTGGCAGCGGATGCAGCACTCTCATGTTTGGCTTGCAGCCGCTCAGCATGCTTGCGGTCAGCGTGTAGACGTTCTTCACGCGCTCATATTCCATAAGGTCGCTGAAGCGCTCGCGCTGTACGCGTGTCATGTAGAGTATGTCTGTCTGGTTGATGATTTCCTCACTGAAGTCCGTTGTCTCTTCATACTCTATGCCCAGTTTGTCGCAGTATTTCTTATACTGGTCTGGCATGCGCAGCTCTTCACAAGCCACAAACTTGAACTTCGGGTTGAAGAAGTGCATTGCCTCAAGCAGCGAGTGTACCGTACGTCCGTATTTCAGGTCGCCGACCATAGTTATCGTAAGGTTTTCGAGCGTGCCCTGTGTCTGATAGATAGTGTACAGGTCGAGCATGGTCTGCGTCGGATGCTGGTTGCTTCCGTCGCCCGCATTGATGATTGGCACCTTCGACACCTCGCTGGCATAGCGTGCCGCGCCTTCCTGCGGATGACGCATGACGATGAGGTCGGCATAGTTGCTTACCATCATGATGGTGTCTTTCAGCGTTTCGCCTTTCGACTGGCTGCTCGTGCTGGCGTCGCTGAAGCCTATCACTCTGCCGCCAAGACGGTTTACGGCTGTCTCGAAACTCAGACGAGTACGAGTTGATGGTTCAAAAAACAGTGAGCCTACTACCCTGCCTTCGAGAATGTTCTGGTTGGGGTTCTTCTCAAATTCCTTAGCCCGTCGCAACAGCGACAGGATTTCATCCTTTGTCAAGTCGGTGATGGAAATTAAACTACGGTTCTGCATACTTTTGTGGGTTTTGTTTGCAAAAGTAGTGAAAATCCTGTAGCTATATGTAATATGACAATAAAAAAATTGTTAAATACAAAAAAAATCTTTCGTCAGTTAAATTATTTCCACATTTAATAGTAAATTTGCACGAAATACAAATACATACATAAATTTCTAATCATATAAAACATAGACAAATGAAAAACTCTGTTATTACATTCCCCGTGCCTGCAAACGAGCCGGTGAAAGCCTACATGAAAGGCTCGCCAGAGCGCGTGGCACTCGAGAAAGAGCTGGAACGCCAAAGCAAGTTAGTAGTTGACATACCTATAATCATTGGCGGAAAGGAAATCCGTACCGGCGACGTGGGACAGATAACATGCCCTCACGACCACAAGCACGTTCTCGCTACATATCACAAGGTGGGCAAGAAGGAAGTGGAAATGGCTGTAGAGGCTGCCATGAAGGCCTGGCTGGAATGGAGCCGCACGCCGTGGACTACACGCGCGGCAATAGTCATGAAGATGGCAGAGCTGCTCGCTACGAAGTATCGTCCTATAATGAATGCTGCTACTATGCTCGGACAGAGCAAGAACATATATCAGGCTGAAATAGACTCGGCTTGCGAAACTATCGACTTTTTCCGATACAACGTTCACTACGCATCGAAAATCTATGCGATGCAGCCTAAGGACGGAGTCGGACAACTGAACCATACGGAGTATCGTCCGCTGGAAGGATTTATTCTCGCCGTTACTCCGTTCAACTTCACGTCGATTGCCTCCAACCTATGCATGACGCCTGTGCTCATGGGCAACGTGGCTCTGTGGAAACCGTCGACGACGGCTCTGCTGAGCAACTACTATCTGATGCAGCTTTACAAGGAGGCCGGACTGCCCGACGGAGTAATCAACTTCCTGCCGGGAAGCGGTGCGCTGATTGGCGAGGTAGCTACGCAGTCGAGATATTTCTCAGGCATACACTTCACGGGAAGCACGTCTACCTTCAACTCGCTGTGGCGACAGGCAGGACAGAATCTCGGCAAATACATTTCCTATCCGCGCATCGTGGGCGAAACGGGTGGCAAGGACTTCATCTTCGTACATCCGTCGGCTGACAAGAAAGCTGTCGCTACGGCTGCCTTCTGCGGTGCCTTCGAGTTTCAGGGACAGAAGTGTTCTGCCGCATCGCGCATGTATATTCCGAAGAGTCTATGGGCTGACGTCCTGGCAGACATGAAGCGTATGGCGGCTGAGATAAATATGGGCGACGTCATGGATGCCGGCAACTTCGTCAATGCCGTCATCGACGAGGTGTCGTTCGACAAGTGCAAGTCGTACATTGACTATGCCCGCGAGGCTGCCGACGCTGAGATAGTTCTCGGAGGCAACTGCGACAAGTCGAAGGGATGGTTTGTAGAGCCTACGGTCATAGAGACAAGCAACCCGCGCTTCAAGTCGATGGAAGAGGAGATATTCGGTCCTATACTCACCGTTTATCCTTACGACGACGACAAGGTGGACGAGGCTGCACAGCTCTGCGACGAGACATCGCCTTACGGACTGACGGGCGCCGTGTTCGGACGCGACCGCATGGCTGTCGAGAAACTGACCGAGAAGCTGACCTATGCTGCCGGAAACTTCTACATCAACGACAAGCCTACGGGTGCCGTAGTGGGCATGCAGCCGTTCGGAGGTGCACGTGCTTCGGGCACCAACGACAAGGCGGGAGGCGAATTCAACCTCATACGCTGGATCATCCCGAGAGTAATAAAGGAAACACTTGTATCACCAACCGACTACAGATATACCTATCTGAAAGAATAAGAGAGCAGTTCATCCCCATGCCGGCGGCACGGAACAATGCTGATGCATGCCTGCTGGGGATGAACTTTTTTATAAAAACCAATATAATACATGAAAATCAATAAACCATTAAAACCATGTGAAGTAAACGTGTCGTCGGAGTTCGGACGCCTGCGTGCAGTCATGCTGCACCGTCCTGGCGTGGAGATAGAGCGCATGACGCCGCTGAACGCAAACCACGCGCTATACAGCGACATCCTCGACAAGAAAATCGTCGACACCGAGTACAGCCGTTTCTGCGGAGTGCTGGAGCGCTGGACAAACGTTTACTACGTAGAAGACATTTTAGAAGAATTACTGAAAGACGAGGAGATAAAGCGACACCTCGTAAACGAAAGCGTGTTCCATTTCGGCATGAGACCCATAAAGCAGGCTGGCAACTCTGACTATCAGTTTGTCGACAGGCTCATAGAAATGGACAATGTGGAACTAGCAAAGGTTCTGATAGAAGGATACGAAAACCCCAAGTGGGACGGAAAGTCTGACGACCGATACCTGCTGGAGCCGCTCTACAACCTGTTTTTCACGCGCGACGCATCGTCGACGGTCTACAACAGGGTACTGCTCAACTCCATGAGCTTCGACGTAAGAGAGCGCGAACCGCTCATCTACGACACCATCTTCCGACACTTCTTCAAGGTCGACACGCTCAATGCCATGCAGTGGAACAGCAACGCACGCACTGAGGGAGGCGACGTACACATAGCAGCGCCAGACCTGCTCTGCATAGGAGAAGGCATAAGGACTAACGCAAAGGGCATAGAATACCTGGCACAGCAGTTTGCCAAAGAGCGCGAACACTTCAACATTCTCGTACAGGAACTGCCACACGAGCCGGAATCGTTCATACACCTCGACATGGTGTTCACATTCCTGGGCAAGCACCAGTGCATGGCATTCGAGCCAATGCTGAAGAAAGAAGGAATATTCGCAGGAAAGGAGACAACACTCATCAGCATAAATCACGGCAAGATAAGCTACTGTCCGATGGATAACATCGTGAAAGGACTCAACAGTCTGGGATGGGACATAGAGCCAGTGATAGGCGGAGGAAGCGACGCATGGACACAAATGCGCGAACAGTGGCACAGCGGATGCAACTTCTTCTCTATGGGCGACGGAAAGGTGATTGGCTACAAGCGAAACACACACACCATAGAGGCGCTCGACAAGGCTGGATTTGCAGTGCTCGATGCCGACGACATAGTAAGCGGAAAAGTGGACATGAACAACTACGAGAAGTTTGTTGCCACATTCGCAGCATCTGAACTGCCACGCGGAGGCGGAGGCGCACGATGCATGACAATGCCGATACTGAGAGACTAAAGGCAACAGCAAGCAACATAAACGAAACAAGGTGCACCCGTGCGGATGCACCTTGTTTCGTACTACCCTGCCCCATTACTAAAATCAACACTAAGACTGTCGGGAACGTTAACGTTAACTTCACGATGTAAACAGCGAATATGTAGCGTTGTCATATCCACCCGCGTAAATCAGTTCCCGTACCCGTTAACGTTATCGTTCCCGTTATCGTTAAAATCATCTCCCTACAAAAACCGTGCCAAACTCGACGGATTTTTCTTTCGAGCCGAAAAATGATGAAAAATTTTGACACAGAAAAACTCTCCAAATAGAATCGGAACAGCCCCTGAAACTGCAAAATTTTGTTAAATTACGGGTCGGCGATAACTGTTAAAATTGTCAAAGAGTATGTTTGACGCGCCTAAATCGTCTTTTTTGCCCTGCTAAACACAGTGCCCGACACCCCAAAACACTATGTCTGACCGCCTCAAACAGTGTGTTTGACAATCTCAAACATGCTCTTTGACATTTTTAACACTCGTGTTTATTGCAGACGGGTCGTACGTTTGACGATAACAATCACACGGTCAGGAAGTTACGGATGCACGCGAATTTTGGGCGTATTTTGCCCCTCAGATTTCCGAAACGACTTTCGCGGGCATTCTCGCGACAGTAAACGACCAAAAATTGATTTAAAGAAAATACTTATAGATAATTAAATCTTAAATTGAATTAAAATATCAAATTTGACATTATTTATACATAATAGTTTATTATCTTTGCAAATAAATTTAGACTCTGTAAAGTCCAAAATAAATGTAAAACTCATTGTGAAAAAAGGCAAGGACAACCTTCAGAGCCACAATGAATAAAAATGTTAGAGAAATAGAATAATATTATTAATTTAGACATCCTTGACTAAACTGAAAAAGCAGAATTAGCACTTCAGAAAAATATCAGTTCAGCTAAGACAATGGATACCTACGCTTTAATAATGGGCGTGGATAAAAATGTTGTTGACTGATATGGGCAGTGCTAAGCCTTGCTTATCAACCACTTTCCACGCCCTATTTCATTAACAAAAAGGGGCTTTTGGCTTACTATATTACAAATATGAGACCAAACAAGGAATATGTAAAGATTAATGACAATTTAGAAAAGGTTAAAAATTTTGTCAACGAAATTATTATTACACCGAAACATGCTCTTACAAAATGGGCTAAAATTACGAATCAGACTCCTGCTGCAAAAATAGGATACATCGGACAACACCTTATTTCAATTATTACAGGAGTTCCTGGAACTGGGACAGGAGCAAGAGGGGACGATTTGGCAGATGGGTCTGAAATAAAATCATGCAACAAAATAGATCAGGTGGATAAATGTAATGATTGTGGAAGCAGAGTTCTCAGAATAGAATCAAAATGTTCTGTCTGTGGAAGTAAAAAAATAGAAAGGAAAAATGATAGCAAATGGTTGTTTGGAGTTAGAGATGAACATGAATTAAAACAATATCTTAACATGGACAGGATAGTACTTTTATTAATGGACTATCCAAAATTTGAAGAAGGGGATTATAAAGATATTAGAATTTCTGTATTTGAAATATACCCAAAAGAAGACAGGATGAGCGTTTTTGGTAATTTATTATCAAATCATTATTACAACATTTACACACCCAAACTTAAAGACAATAAAAAAACAAATCCGATGAATCTTCATCCATGGTCATTTCAATTTTACAAGTGCAATCCTATAAAAATTTTTGAGTGCATCATAAAAAACATTGATACTTCTCCTACTATAATTATAGAAGAGGATACATATATAAAACCACTTCAAGTACGAGGCAATAATTTGAAACCATTACCAATGCCAAGTACTTTACTAAAAAAAAATGAATGGGAAGAAATGATTTCAAAAGTAAATTATAAAACAGATATTTTACCTCTAATCTGTCAAGATTATCTTAACCATAAGAACATTACTACATTAACAAAACTTCAATTTAAAAACCTATCTATAAAAGAGAAGCAAAAGGCTTTACCTTTTTTAGACATGAAACTTAGAGATAACATTTCTCTCAGACCTATTGTTTCTACACAGCAGAAAAAGCATTATCAAAGAGGTTAGGACTATTTGCTTCTTTAATCCTATTAAGTCCTATTTTAAAATAAGTTTCATCCAACTCAATACCTATATAATGTCTATTAAGTTGGATGCAACTTATTTGGGTCGAGGCAACACCTGAAAAAGGATCCAAAACAACATCACCTTCGTTACTACTAGTTTCGACGAGTCTTCTTATCAGCTTTAGTGGTTTCTGAGTCGGATGAAAATGTTTTTCTTTATAAAAATCTATATCTGTCCAAACATCTGTAAAACCCATTTGTGGATTAAACGTTTGAGCTACTTTCTTATAAGGTAGTTCAAAATCTAATACAACAGATAACTTTTCCCATAAATCTTTAGTTGGGAACTGTTCACATACATTATTCCCTGTATAAATACTCCACATTCCACCTCCATTTGATTTAACACCCAAAGATTCATTTATCTGTTTGGCAGATAATCCCTTTTCCTGTTGTTTTTCTTTTAAAAAAGGTTTTACAAATTTCTTATTGTCTTTTACAATTAGAAGTATACTTTCTGTAACATTTGGAAATATTTTATATTTCTTTGTAGCACGACCACTGACGGCTCTCATTCCTTTGTCTATAATAATTTGCTGCCTTAATTCCAGTCCCATATCTTCTAAGTATGGAACTAAAAGAGCTAAAGTTCTGAAATAACCAAAACAATAGAAGCTACCTCCTATTCTTAAGATTCTTGCAGCTTCACGAATCCACTTTAATGACCACTCAACATAATCTTTTTCTGTTCTCCACTTATAATCCCACTTTTCTCCTATTACTTTCCAATATGGAGGGTCTGCAATTATAAGATCTATCGAATTATTATCGATACTTTTCATTGCTAAAATACAATCATCGTTTATATTAATATCGTATTTCATTTTGTGGATTTATTATATTCTAAAGAAAAATTATTATGCAAATATAAATAAATATTACGAAAACCATTTTTATTTTATCATTTTTAATTTGTTTATAATATTTATTTAACATGAATTTGTTGAACTCACTTATAATCGAGTAATAATGCTGTAATTAATCTTAATATTAACATTTATTTTTGGATTATGCAGTATTTTCTCTAAATTCGTTTTTGCATTATTTATATACTTGCAGCTGACAACTCCTGGACAGCTGGATATTCACGTAAAATATATCCTCGCAGAAGCGACTCCTATTCGAATTACATATAAATGCTTATCCTGTAAAATATGTAAAATAGCAATTAAATATCTGAATTACAGTCATTTAACAAAAGCTATCGAGAACGTCGTGTAAAATGTGTAAATAAATTATTTGGAAATCAATTATCAAAATATTAACTTTGCAAAGGGAAATGAATATACGAGAATATCTGGATATAAAAAATAACTACATTATTTAATTGTGTTTAAACTATGGAAGTAAGACAATATCGCCAACTGTTTAAAAACCTGCTGAACGACGTTGCAAATTCAGTTATTGTCGTTGCATTGCTGATATATCCCATTGTTTGGGTGTTGAACGCTGATTCTGAAATCAAGCAGGAGGTTAATTTTAAATTATATGTCAATTATGTTTGGACTATATTTTTCGCCAAGCAGTTGGGGCGGCTGTTTATTTTACTTTGGTCAAGACGCTCCAAGAAGAATAAGGACGGCTCTGAGAAAGCATGATGACAATGCGCAGTAAGGCAAACTAACGTTTATAAAAACAGGAGATGTTGTGAATTATTTTCACAACATCTCCCAAATATACAAACACCATGAGAAAGATTTTACTATTTACCCTGCTGTTTTTGTGCAGTTATGCTGCTGTGGCTCAGGTGGTAAGCGACAGTGTGAAATATCGCTTTGCGTATGACGTATTTTACACCAATACGGTGTAATTTGAACGTCGCATATTTACCGACACCGAGCAGATTGTAACAAGCATCAGGCTACGCGAACGCAGCATTTTCGCAAAACTGTCCGTTAACCTGTAAAGGCTATTACACAGATTGTTGAGCAAAAAAAATGCCCAACATACCGAACGACACGAATCACATAAATTTTTCTTCTTTGCAACTGTTTGGTTGTGAATAAGTTAAATAAGTTATCCTTATTATTCTTCCGTTATTGAAAAAGATTTTGTACTTTTGCAAAATAGTATTGACTTATTATTCATAGACTATATATGAACACAAAATATGATGTTATTGTCGTTGGTGGTGGGCATGCCGGTTGCGAGGCTGCAACGGCGGCTGCCAACATGGGGGCTAAGACGCTGCTCGTAACGATGGACATGAACCGCATAGCGCAGATGTCGTGCAATCCGGCTGTCGGCGGAATAGCTAAAGGTCAGATAGTCAGAGAGATAGATGCTCTGGGCGGACAAATGGGACTCATCACAGACAAGACGGCAATACAGTTTCGCATGCTCAACCGCTCGAAAGGTCCTGCCGTATGGAGCCCGCGTGCTCAATGCGACAGGGAGAAGTTTATATGGGCATGGCGAGAGACTCTGGATCATACGGACAACCTCGACATCTGGCAGGATCAGGCAGACAGACTGATTGTGGAGAATGGCGAGGCGGTGGGCATCGCTACCATCTGGGGCATGGAGTTTAGAGCCAAGAGCATTGTCGTTACGGCAGGAACGTTTCTCAACGGACTGATGCACGTGGGCAGAAAGCAGATAGAGGGAGGACGAATGGCTGAGCCGGCAGTGCATAATTTTGCAGAGAGCATTGCCGTACATGGCATCAGGAAAGACAGGATGAAGACAGGAACGCCTGTGCGCATAGACAGCAGAAGCGTGCATTTTGAGGACATGGAACGCCAAGACGGCGAACAGGACTACCATAAGTTCAGTTTCATGGGCGAACAGCGCGTTCTGAAACAGTTGCCATGCTGGATGTGCTACACTAACCCTGACGTGCACAAGCGACTGAACGACGGACTCGACGAGTCGCCACTGTACAACGGACAGATACAAAGCATCGGACCACGATACTGTCCGTCGATAGAAACAAAGCTCGTAACGTTCCCCGAAAGGGACAAGCACCTGCTGTTCCTGGAGCCGGAAGGCGAAACGACTAACGAGATGTATCTGAACGGATTTTCGTCGTCGATGCCTACGGAGATACAGCTCGATGCACTCAGGCAGATACCGGCATTCCGCGACATAAAGGCATACCGACCGGGATATGCTATAGAATATGACTTCTTCGACCCTACACAACTGCTGCATTCGCTCGAATCGAAGGTAATAAAAGGACTTTTCCTTGCCGGACAGGTCAACGGCACAACGGGCTATGAGGAGGCGGCAGGACAGGGACTGGTGGCTGGCGTGAACGCGGCTAACTTGTGCTCTGGAAGCAAACCGTTCATCATGCATCGCGACGTGAGTTATATCGGCGTACTGATAGACGATCTCGTAACGAAAGGCGTGGACGAGCCTTACCGTATGTTTACGTCAAGGGCAGAATACAGAATCTTGCTGCGACAGGACGATGCAGATGCACGACTGACAGAAAAGGCTTTCAACATGGGACTGGCAACGAAGGAAAGAATGGATTTCTGGACTGAAAAGAACAACGCAATAGACAGGATTATAAACTTCTGCAACACTGCAAGCGTGAAGCCTAACGACGTCAACAGCTGGCTGGAAAACCACAACACAACACCGCTGCACATTGGCGCAAAACTTACCGACCTGCTGGCAAGACCGCAGATCAACATGACGGACATCTACGAAATAAGTCCGGAACTAAAAGAAATGGTCGACTCACTGCCTAACAGACAAGACGAAATCAGCGAGGCTGCCGAAATAAAAATAAAATACAAGGGGTATATTGAGAGAGAAAAACTGTTTGCCGACAAGATGAAGCGACTCGAAAACATAAAGATAAAAGGGCACTTCAACTATGAACAGATGACTCAGATATCAATAGAAGCAAGACAGAAGCTCGCAAAGATAGACCCCGAAACTCTCGCACAGGCAAGTAGAATACCAGGAGTGTCGCCAAGCGACATCAACGCACTGCTCGTGTTATCGGGAAGATAAACGTATCGTTTCACGTGAAACAACATAATGAATATACAAACATAAATACATAAAAGAAAATGAACAATGAAAAACTTATGGAAAACCTGCGCTGCATTCCAGATTTTCCACAGAAAGGTATTAACTTCAGAGACGTTACAACACTTTTTAAGAATGCTGAATGTCTGAAAATCATGGAAGACGAACTCTACGAATTATACAAAGACAAGGGTATAACAAAGATTGTAGGCATTGAAAGTAGAGGTTTTGTAATGGCATCGGCTCTGGCTGTCAGACTTGGAGCTGGCATCGTATTGTGCAGAAAACCTGGAAAACTTCCGGCAGAGACTGTTCAGGAAAGTTATTTTAAAGAGTACGGAACTGACACTATTGAGATTCACAAAGACGCAATCGACGAGAATGATGTTGTATTGCTACACGACGACCTGCTGGCTACTGGCGGAACTATGAGAGCTGCATATAATCTCGTAAAGAAGTTTTCACCGAAAGACATATTCGTAAACTTCCTTATAGAAATTAAAGACGAAGGACTGCACGGCAGAGATATATTTGAAAAGGACACAGAAATAACTACTTTAATAAAAGTGTAGCGGAACTTAAAGCAAGGTTTCATCAACATTAAGAGACTCAAATAATATAGAGAATAGAAGAAGAACCTACAGACAGTTTCACGTGAAACAACAAAAGAGAAAATCGTTATAACTCAACAAATTAGAAAAAGTTGACAAAGAAAGAAAACATAGACAATAAAGAACAACTGAAGAATATTGTTCTTAGCATGCCTGATTTACCTGGAAGTTATCAATTCTGGGATGAAAACGGCATAATTATATATGTAGGTAAAGCTAAAAACCTAAAAAATCGTGTTTCTACATATTTTCATAAGGAAGTAGACAGATTTAAAACGAAAGTTCTTGTAAGCAAAATCAGAAACATTACATATACTGTCGTTAAAACCGAAGAAGATGCGTTGTTGTTGGAAAATTCTTTAATTAAGAAATATAAACCTAAGTACAATGTGTTGCTGAAAGACGGAAAAACATATCCGTCTATCTGTGTTACAAACGAACCTTTCCCGCGAATATTCAAGACAAGGACTATCAACAAGAAATGGGGAACATACTATGGACCCTATTCTCACATCAGTACTATGTACGGACTGCTGGAACTGCTGAACAAACTGTACCGTATAAGAACATGCAGAATGCCTATGACTGAAGCTGGTGTTAAGGATGAAAAATACAAGACTTGTCTGGAATATCACATAAAGAAATGTGATGCACCATGCGTAGGCAAGATTTCAAGAGATGACTATATAAGAAAAATTAAGCAGGCACAGGAGATTTTAAAGGGAAACACGAGGCAAGTAAGCCAGCAAATACTGGAAGAAATGAAAATTTGTGCCGATGAATTGAGATTTGAAGAAGCTGAAGAACTGAAACAAAAGTATATTCTGCTGAATAATTACTGCGCTAAAAGCGAAATTGTTTCGCAAACAATAAACAACATAGATGTATTCTCCATTACAAACGATGAAAACAATAAAAATGCTTATATAAACTTCCTGCATATCACAAATGGAGCAATCAACCAAGCATTTACATTCGAATATAAACGCAAATTGGACGAAAGCGACAGCGAACTACTGTCGCTGGCTATTCCAGAGATACGACAAAGATTTAAAAGTAATGCTAAAGAGATTGTCGTACCAGTGGAAATAGACTGGAAATTGGACAATGTTACGTTCATTATTCCTCAAAAAGGAGAGAAAAAACACTTGCTTGAACTGTCTCTACTAAACGGCAGACAATATCGTGTGGACAGGCTGAAACAGTCTGAGAAACTAAATCCTGAACAACGGCAGACAAGACTTATGAAGGAACTTCAAAATGCATTGCAACTGAGAAAGTTGCCAATGCACATTGAATGTTTTGACAACTCAAACATATCTGGTACTGACGCTGTTGCAGGTTGCGTCGTTTTCAAAAACCTTAAGCCATCGAAGAAAGACTATAGAAAATACAATATAAAAACCGTTGTTGGCCCTGACGATTATGCATCTATGAAAGAGGTTGTAAGGCGCAGATATTCCCGCATGAAAGATGAAGGCACTCCCCTGCCCGACCTTATTATTACTGACGGTGGCAAAGGTCAAATGGAAGTAGTGCGCTGCGTGGTTGAAGACGAACTACACCTTGATATTCCTATTGCGGGACTGGCAAAAGACAATAGACATCGAACTAATGAACTGCTTTTCGGTTTCCCTCCACAGGTAATTGGTATGAAAACTGACAGCGAGCTGTTCCATATACTGACACGAATACAGGACGAAGTGCACCGCTATGCAATTACATTCCACCGCAATAAACGCTCAAAACATGCTTTACACAGCATGCTTGACGAAATACCAGGCATAGGTCCGAAGACAAAAAACTTGCTGATATCAAAGTGGAAATCAGTAAAAAAACTGCAAAGTATTGATATTGAAACACTTACACATATCATAGGTAAGCAAAAAGCAACATCATTATACACATATTTGCATAAAGAAGATGAGTAATAACAATATAATTAGTATATTTGCACCATGAGAGTAGTTGTTCAACGTGTAAAACATGCCAGCGTAACGATAAACCAGGAGAAGAAAAGCAGCATACAACAAGGTTTGCTGATACTTCTTGGTATTAGCAACGACGACAGCAAAGAAGATGCAGACTGGCTTATAAAGAAATGTCTAAACCTGCGTATCTTCGATGACAGCGAAGGCGTTATGAACCAGTCGGTTACTGACATCGACGGCGAAGTGATGGTAGTTTCGCAATTCACACTTATGGCATCATATAAAAAAGGCAATCGTCCGAGTTACATACATGCTGCACCGCCAGAATATTCCATACCTCTGTATGAGTATTTTTGCCGCAAAATATCCGATGAAATGTGCAAAAATATAGCAACTGGCGAGTTCGGTGCAGATATGAAAGTTGACCTGCTGAACGACGGACCTGTAACCATTTGCATGGATACAAAGAACAAGGAGTGATAATAAAAAGACAAGAACAGCTGTACAAATACGACAAAGATGACAATAAAAGAAGCACAACAGACTGTAGACCAGTGGATTAAAACATACGGGGTACGCTATTTCTCGGAACTGACAAATATGGCTTGCCTTACTGAGGAGGTTGGAGAATTAGCACGGATTATAGCACGAAAATATGGCGACCAAAGTTTTAAATCTGGCGAAAATGAAGATTTATCTGAGGAAATGGCAGATGTACTGTGGGTACTCATTTGCCTTGCTAACCAGACTGGTATAGATTTGACCTCTGCCCTACTCCAGTCCATAGATAAGAAGACAAGGCGCGACTCAAAAAGACACATTGAGAACGCAAAACTAAAACATTGACAAACAGATATTTACACATCATTCGTATATTCAAATAATAACTAATAAAACTATAAAGACATGGAAGAGAAACATTGTAACTGCCATCATGAGCATCATCATGAGAAGATAAAGCACGTTAGTAAATATGAAAACGTATTGTCGAAGTATAACTGCGACCTTGACGACAATACCGTTCGCGAAGCCGTGAAGAAGATAATAGCAGAGCATGTACCAAAAAACGATACGCTCGATGTAAAAAAATTCCTCATGGGGTCCATCGAACTTACGACTCTGAAGACTACCGACAGCGACGAAAGCGTATTAGCATTTACCGAGCGCGTCAACCAATACGACGAACAATACCCAGACCTACCCCACCTGGCAACAATCTGCGTATATCCATGTTTTGCCAAAACGGTAAGCGAAACATTAGAGGTTGAGGGCGTAGAAGTTGCATGTGTGTCAGGAAGTTTCCCGTCATCTCAGGCAGCAATAGAAGTAAAGATAGCTGAAACTGCACTCGCAGTAAGAGACGGTGCTACCGAGATAGACATCGTAATGCCCGTAGGAAAGTTCCTTTCAGGCGACTATGAAGGTGTTTGCGATGACATTAACGAGATGAAACAAGCCTGCGGAGACAAGGCAATGAAAGTTATTCTGGAAACGGGTTGCCTCAAGACAGCCTCAAACATAAAGCGTGCATCTATCCTTTCTATGTATGCCGGAGCAGACTATATCAAGACTTCTACCGGCAAACTTGAACCTGCCGCTACACCAGAAGCAGCATACGTCATGTGTCAGGCTATCAAGGAATATTACGACGAGACGGGTATACAAATTGGTTTCAAACCTGCCGGCGGACTAAACAGCGTAATGGATGCATTGATTTACTATACTATCGTGAAAGAAGTTCTTGGCGATAAATGGCTGACAAACAAGTGGTTCCGTCTTGGAACAAGCCGTTTGGCAAACCTTCTGCTCAGCGAAATCGTAGGCAAAGAAACAAAATTCTTCTAATAGTCAGTAACTATACATTCTATAAATATTACATGATAAGACGCATCTCTAATTATTTTGAGATGCGTCTTATTATATCTTTACTTTAAAATAGATATTCAATAACCACCTGAATGCAAGTGAATACCTCTGTTACTGGCGCTTTAACACCGATGAAATCATAATTTTCTTTCTATTATATAGTCAAGGTACGACCTTAAAGCATTGGCAATATCACTGTCATCAACATACTTGTCAACAAAAGATAAAGCTTCAGCATGTAGTTTTTCCATTACTTCCTCTGCATACTCGATACCACCATTCTTCTTGGTAAACTCTATAAAAACCGTGATTTCATCGGTAGATATACTTCTATTTTTTACTTTCTTTGCAAGGGCAAGCATTTCCTTGTCCTGTGTCTTGTTGAGTGCAAATATAGCAGGCAGGGTTATCTTGCCTTCAGCCATATCGTTTCCTGTTGGCTTTCCTATCTCCTTAGAGTCGTAATAGTCGAAAATATCATCACGGATTTGAAAAATAATACCGATAATTCTGCCAAATTCCATCGCCGCAGCTATCTGCTCTTCGCCTGCATGAGCCGATATGGCACCCATTTCTGCACAGCACTTGAACAATGAAGCTGTTTTCGACTCAATTATCTTGTAGTATATCTCCTCAGAAATACCATCATTTTCGAAGTTGGTAAGTTGTAGTATCTCTCCCTTAGACAGCGTTCTTCCCAGTTCAGCCAGAGCATTGATAATCACACTGTCTTTAGTCAGGGAAACGCGTTGCAGTGCCGTTGACAAGATATAGTCTCCAACAAGAACCGCCACCTTATTATTATAAGAAGCATTCACCGACGCCTGCCCTCGCCTCTCCTTGCTTTCGTCGACGACATCATCGTGTACCAGCGAAGCAGTATGAAGCAGTTCAAGACCGAGAGCCGCATTCTGAGTAACATCGTTGACATCTCCGAAACACTTGGCTATAAGCATTGTCAGTATCGGTCGCATCCGCTTTCCTCCTCGCTGACGAATATGCGTGAGAGCATCGTCCAAGAGTCCTTCACCCTGAGACAGCGACTCATCAAACATATTTGCGAACGTCTTGAGTTCGTCTGAAATTGGTTTTCTTATCAGTGAAAAATCATTCATAATCCGAAATTTCCTACAAAATTAGATATTTTGATTGTTATATACAAAAAAAATTGTACTTTTGAACGAAAAATTAAATTAACGATGAATAAATTATTTCTTTTAGACGCATACGCGCTTATCTATCGCTCATATTATGCGTTCATCAAAAATCCACGAATAAACAGTAAAGGTTTCAATACGTCAGCCATCATGGGCTTTTGCAATACCCTCCACGAGGTTCTGTCGAAAGAGCAGCCAACACATATAGGTGTTGCCTTCGACCCTCACGGACCAACGTTCCGAAACGAGCTTTACCCCGAATACAAGGCACAACGCGATGAGACTCCTGAGGTTATCCGTCAGTCTGTTCCAATCATCAAAGACATACTCCGCGCGTACAACATTCCCATTCTTGAAAAAGAAGGCTTCGAAGCTGATGATGTTATTGGCACACTTTCGGTGAAATCTTCAAAAACTGACACCGACACCTATATGCTGACACCTGACAAGGACTATGGTCAGCTGGTGCAGGAACATGTATTTATCTACCGTCCTCGCCATGGCGGAGGGTATGAAGTAATGGGCAAGAACGAGGTATGCACAAAATATGGTATCTCATCCCCTACTCAGGTTGTCGACCTGCTGGGACTCATGGGCGACTCAGCCGACAACTTTCCTGGTTGTCCGGGTGTCGGCGAAAAGACTGCCGTGAAACTTATCAGCGAATTTGGGAGCATAGAAAACCTGCTCAATCACACCAATGACCTGAAAGGTGCGTTGAAAAAGAAAGTCGAAGAACATGTCGACGACATACGCATATCGAAACAACTGGCAACTATCCGCACTGATGTTCCAATCGAATTAAATCTCGATGAGCTTGCAGTTACCAATCCCAACGAGGAAGAACTGAGCAAGATTTTCAACGAATTGGAATTTAAAAGTTTTGCAAACCATATTCTTAAAAAAGTTGAAAATTCCCAAAAATCAGTTTCTTCACAGCTCGATTTATTCGCAAATTCTGCGTCCACCGATACGAAAGAGCCAAAAAACACGAGTATTTTGACTGCTAACGACACTCCTCACAATTATAAATTAGTTGGCAATGAGGAAGATATGTCGAAATTATGTGACTTTTTTTTGACAAACAAAAATATCAGTTTTGACACAGAAACGACATCTACCGACCCTATGAGCGCAGAACTTGTAGGTCTGAGCTTTGCCGTAAAGGAATTTGAAGCATACTACATACCTGTGCCAGCCGACAGGGACAGGGCACAAAAGATTGTCAACATTTTCCGAACTGTCTATGAAAATGCCGACATAACAAAAATAGGTCAGAACATAAAATACGACATGCTCGTACTCCGTCGATACGGCATTGAGCTGAAAGGCAAGCTGTTCGACACCATGATAGCCCACTACCTTCTTCAGCCGGAGTTACACCACAACATGGACTATATGGCTGAAACGCTGCTTGGCTATCAGACCATCCGCATAGAGGAACTTATCGGTCCACGCGGTAAGAAGCAACTTTCCATGCGCGACGTTTCGCCAGAGATTGTCTGCGACTATGCTGCCGAAGATGCCGACGTTACTCTGCGACTGAAAAACTTGCTGGAAAAGCGACTGTCGGAGCAAGACGGACTCAACAGTCTTTTCTATGATATTGAGATGCCACTGGTATCTGTTCTGGCGGAAATGGAATACAACGGTGTCTGCATCAACACCGACTCACTGGCAGAAACATCGCGCGACCTGACGCAGCGCATGAACGCACTGGAAGCAAAGATATACGAGTTGGCTGGGGAGCAGTTCAACATTTCTTCGCCAAAGCAGGTCGGCGACATTCTTTTCGGCAAGATGCAGATAGTAGAAAAGGCGAAAAAGACCAAGACGGGACAGTATGTAACGTCGGAAGAAGTGCTGCAGCAACTCAGACATAAGCACGAAATCGTTGATGCCATACTTTCGTATCGCGGTCTGAAGAAACTACTCGGAACTTACATAGACGCCCTGCCGAAACTTATAAACAAGGAGACGGGACACATACATACCTCCTTCAATCAGACAGTTACGGCTACAGGGCGACTCTCGTCGTCAGATCCAAACCTGCAAAACATACCTGTTCGCGGCGAGGACGGAAAGGAAATCAGACGCGCCTTCATACCCGAACCCGGATGCCTCTTTTTCTCTGCCGACTACAGCCAGATTGAATTGCGCGTCATGGCACACCTGTCGGGTGACGAAAACATGATAGAAGCCTTCCGCGAGGGACACGACATCCACGCTGCAACAGCTGCGCGCATATATAAGAAAGGTATGGACGAGGTCAGCCGCGACGAGCGCACGAAGGCTAAGCGTGCCAATTTCGGAATCATCTACGGCATAACCGTCTTCGGACTTGCCGAGCGTCTCGACATTCCCCGAAGCGAAGCAAAGATGCTGATAGACGGATATTTCGAGACGTTCCCTGCCGTACACGAATATATGCAGCAAGCCATAAACAATGCACGCGAAAAAGGCTATGCCGAGACATTCTTCCGTCGCCGTCGTTACCTGCCAGACATCAACTCGAACAACACAACCGTTCGCGGCTTTGCCGAGCGCAACGCCATTAACGCACCGATACAAGGCTCGGCAGCAGACATCATAAAAGTGGCAATGATACGCATCCACCGCCGCTTCAAGGAGCAGCAACTGAAGAGCAAGATGATACTGCAAGTTCACGACGAACTCAACTTCTCCGTTGTACCAGAAGAGCGCGAGGCGGTAGAAAAAATCGTAATAGGGGAGATGCAGGGCGCCTACAACCTCCGCGTACCACTCGTTGCCGACTGCGGATGGGGCAGCAACTGGCTCGAGGCGCACTGATAAAGAAAAAGATAATAAGTCTTATTGCAGAAACGGAAGCATTTTACAGGATTTGGATAAATCTTCTGTAATCCTTTTACAAGTATGCTGTAACATCGTTACAGACTATTCGTCACGCTGTTACGGAGTATCTGTCACGACATTACAAGCCGTTTGTAATTTCGCACCCGCCGTTGCAACTCGCGATGAAAAACAAGTATTAAGACATTGGAAACTGTCATCATAGCCTCTGAAAAAAAACCTATTTCGTTGAAAATCATAATTTTATTTGGTCGTTTGAAAGAAAAAACATACCTTTGCAAAGCTATGTGCACATAAGCGAAAATTTTTAATTTAAAACTTATTTTTATGAAAAAATTCTACATTTACTTGGTTATTGCAGTATCTGCGATGCTGTTCCCATCACAGACAAAGGCTGCAACATGGACCTACGACTTCGAGAACATCGAAAGCCTCATCAACAATGAAGGTCCGAGAAAAGCCATTGACGCCAACTTCAACGGGCTCATGTGGCACATGTATGGCGCCAAGCGCAACATGGACGACATGGACTGGTGCAACGGCGAAGGCTCTATCTGCCTGAACGGTACACTTCTCAACTCGTCGATTCTCGCTACCGAGACTCCCAACATCACGCTGACGACATCACGCTCGATAGGCACATTCGAGTTCTACGCTGCTGCCCACGACTACTGGAAGAGCAACCAGATATGGTGGATAGTACAATATTCTACCGACGGCAACAACTGGATAACAACAGGCGATGCCTTCATGGTAGGTCCGGAACCGGAACTCATCGTGCGCAAGGTAAACCAGCCTAAGGCTCAGGTGCGCATCGTACGCGAAGACTATGCAACATACGACTACACATCGGGCACTGCATACGAAAACAAGATAAACTTCGACGACTTCAAGATTACTGACTACGACGGCACAACAGCGCCTATTCTCTCTGCCGACGTGTCTTCGCTCGACTTCGGCGAACTGCAGAAAGGCGAGGAAGCAACACGCTCTTTCACGCTCACACACAAGAACATCGAGGGCGACGTGAAGATGGAAATCATCGGCGACGATGCCGTTTACTTCACACTTCTGACCGAAACGGTTTCTGAAGGCGAGTCAACAGAAATAAGCATCAAGTGCACCGGCAAGCGCAAGGGCAACTACAAGGCTGTTTTCCGCGCTACTGCCGACGACATACAGTTCAACCTGACCATGACAGCAGTAGGCAAGGTTGACGACAACGTACTCTTCAGTGGCGGTACAGGTACAGAGGAAGACCCATACCTCATAAGCGACGCATCAGACATGCAGACACTCTCAAAGATGGTTGAGGACGAACAAAACACATTTGAAGGTCAATACTTCCTCATGACCAACGACATCAACATGAGCAGCATTGCCAACTTCCGCTCTATAGGTAACCAGTTCGGACGTCAGGACAGCGGCATCGACGGCATACGCCCGTTCAGCGGCACATTCGACGGAGGCAACCACGTTCTGCACAACGTAAAAATCAGCAACAACTACAACTTCGTAGGTGTGTTCGGTATCATAAACGGTGCAACTATAAAGAACCTCACCATATCCAACAGCTCATTCTATGCCTCATCGGGCGTAGCTCCGCTGATTGGCGAAATCCTCGAATATGCTGTCGTAGAGAACTGCCACGTTACATCTGACGTTGTCGTTTCAGACGAAATGATGTACGCTTCCGGACTCATTGCCGGAGCCATGGAATACTTAGGTGCACCAGCCGGCAAGTGCGTACGCATATCTGACTGTACTACAGCTGCACGCGTTACCGACTTCACGGGTGGTGCTGCCGGCATCATCTGCAGCCAGTCTGCAAAAGGCGCAATAATAGAACGATGCGGAAACATGGCAGAAGTAACAAGTAAAAACCACTATGTCGCAGGTATCTGCATGAATGTTAAAAGCACAACAACAATCACCGACTGCTACAACACCGGCAAGCTCTTCATGCAAGACCAGAACTCACAGGGCGGCGAAATACAGACCAACTGTCGCGGTGGCGGTATCGTGGCTACAGCAGCCGACATTCTCTACACCGACCAGTACCTGACTATCGAAAACTGCTACACAGCAGGCTACCTGAGCGAGACAAGCACACGTCTGCACGTCATATACAACGCTGACGAACTCTATGGAGAAAACTATATCATGACCAACAACTACTACGACGCAGAAAAGGGCAACATCTACGAAAAATATGCTACTGCTGTAGAAAAAAACGTCATGAAGTCGGAAACATTCGTCAACCTGCTCAACAACAACGAGGAAGGATGCTGGACAATCATAGCAGGCAAGAACGAAGGCTTCCCTGTTCCTGAGTCTGGAAACGTTGATGCTATCAAGACAACAAAGACTGTCGGAGAGCCTGTCGTAAGCTTCGAAAACGGCAACATGACTGTCAGCGGCAACTACGACCGCGTAACTGTCTACGACATCAACGGACAGAAGCACAGCACAAACAGCCTCAGCAACGGCGTCTACATCATAAAGATTGAAGCCGAAGGAAAGACTTACACTAAGAAAGTTTTGCGATAGGCAACAGAACAAGAGCTATGCTTTGATAAGCAAATAGCATTACCGACTATCACAAAGAGCATAGTTTTCGACAGAGAAAGCTATGCTCTTTGAACATTAAATACACAAACCTGATAACCAAACAAACACGCAACTACATGAAACATCTATTATTATCACTTTTCGCTACATGCCTGGCATTTGCTTGCATGCATCCGGCAGCGGCACAAGACTGGACATACGACTTCGAGGACTTTACGCAAGCCATTAACGCGCAGGGACCGAAGCGCGTCATAGATGCCACTCTCAACGGAGTCGGCTGGCACATGTACGGCGTACGCGACAACTACAACGGCACCGACTTCTGCAACGGCAAAGGCTCAATGCGACTCTATGGCGAGATGATGTCGTCGTCGAGCGATGCCGACGAGCCTATAAACTTCACGCTGAGCGAGCCGCGCTCCATCGGAACATTTGAGTTTAAGATGAGAGCAAACAGCAACTGGTACAACACCAACACCTCGTGGATTACTCAATACACCACCGACGGCGACAACTGGATAACCATTGGCGACGAGTTCGCAGCAGGCAAGGACGTAGAGACAGTGTCGCGCACCATCAACATGCACAACTGCCGCGTGCGCATAGTACGCAGCGACTACCTGACATACGACGCAAGCGAGGCTCTTGCGTTCCGCGACATCGTCAACATCGACGACATCCGCCTGAGCGGATACGACGGCTCTGAGTCGACACAGCTGTCGGCTGATGTCAGCAGTCTCGACTTCGGCGAGGTGGTGAAGGACGAACAGAAAACTCTCTCGTTCACACTGACACACATAGACCTGCCTGCCGAAGCAACCATGAGTATAGAGGGACAAGCAGCATCGTCGTTTACGTTTACACCGCAACAACTTGGCGACGCCGAAAGCGACGTCATATCTGTAACCTGCCAGCCACTGCAGAAAAGCATGCTGAAAGCCGTTTTCACAGTAAGAAGCGGCAGCATAAGCCTTCAGATACCGCTCTCTGCCTACGGACGAATGCCCGAAGGAATACGCTTCAGCGGCGGTACGGGAACGGCTGAAGACCCGTTCATCATCAGCGATGCAACCGACCTGGAGGAACTTTCCGACAACGTGGAGAACAACAAAGAGTCGTTTGCAGGACAATACTTCCTCATGACAAGCGACATCGACATGAGCAACGTGGCAAACCTGAGGCCTATAGGCAACAACTTCGGACGCTCTGCCGACCTGCCTGACTTCATCCGACCATTCAGCGGAACATTTGACGGGGCAGGACACACCATCAGAAACTTGCAGATGGAACATCGCAACGGACTGTTCGGAGGCTTGTTTGGCATCATCGACAATGCAACTATAAAGAACGTCAATATCGATAATTCCGATATCTACATAAGCGTCGGAGCAGCAGCTATCGTCGGTGCAGGCACGGGAAAGTGCAGCATCGTTAACTGCCACGTAGGAGAGAACGTCAGCATAACAAACGGTTCATACTATGCCGGCGGCATCATAGGCGGTCTGCTGCAAGGCAACGGCTCGACAATAGCCGACTGCACAAATGCGGCAACGGTAAAGAGCATCAATATCTCTGGCGGCATCATTGCCAACAACTCGCAGACAGGACTGACGATAGAACGGTGCGGAAGCGTGGGAAACATCGTTGAGGCTAACTCTTACACCGGCGGCATCTGCGGATATACCACTGAGGGACTGACCATAAACGACTGCTACAACACCGGCAAGATTGAACTCTACAACAATCAACAGAACCCGAGCATCTTCGGCGGCGGCATTCTCGGAGCAGCAATGGAAGTGTCGGCTTACGACAACATAACCATAACTAACTGCTACAACGCCGGACATCTTGACTACGACTATGGCACGATGCACCCGATATTTGTGTTCCAAAACACTGATGGCAACAACTACACGATAGTCAACTGCTACAACGCAACAGACATAACGCCAGGCGGCTACGCTATGGTTGACCAACTGACCACTGCACAGATGCGTCTGCCTGTCTTTGCCGACATGCTCAACGAGTACGAACGCAGCGTATGGCAGTTTGAAGAAGGCGTAAACAATGGTCTGCCTGTGCCTACAGGCGGTGCAGCCGACAAGATTGTGCCTGCCACAGGACAGCAAAAGACTATGGCAAAGATTGTCAACGGCAGGGTAGTGGTCGAAGGCTCATACGACAGCATCACCGTCTACGACATCAGCGGACAGCAGGTTGACGCCAACGTACTGCCCGACGGACTGTACATCGTTAAGATTACATCCAACGGAAAAACAACCACGCAGAAGATAATGAAATAACTCTGCGCTGTCGTCATCTCGACATCAAACCGTCTGCAAGACTTCACCAACCCTACGGGAACAAGAAACCGTCCCGTCAAGGGAAATGAATAAACTTATAAGGAAAGAAAAACGGCTGAAACCCAAGCAAGGGCTTCAGCCGTTTTAGATATTGAAATTGCAGTTGCAGACTATATCTACTTATAAGTATAAACTAAAGAGCAAGGCGCAGCCCAATAAGACTGCTAAATCCATCTTTCGAGCAACTGTGATTAGGGTATTCTGCATCACGGGAACATACTAAACAGCCACCACTGTAACTATTAGTGTCGCCACCACGGATAATACGATAATTTTCTACGCGCCCAAAGTCATCATAAATAGGAGAAGAAGCTACAGGATCAAATTGACTTTCACTGCTATATGCTCCCCAATAGTCCTCACACCATTCACTAACATTGCCGCTCATATCGTATATTCCAAGTTCGTTTGGCTGTTTCTGCCCGACATAGTGAGTGGTTTCGGTTTCATTTGAATTGCTATAGAACCAAGCAACATCGCGCAATGTGTTGCTGCCAGAATATCTGTAACCACGAGATTTCGCTCCACCGCGAGCAGCATATTCCCACTGCGCCTCAGTAGGGAGGCGGAAAAGTTTGCCAGTAATATTGCTAAGACGACGGACAAACTCCTGACATTCATTCCAGGTAACATCTTCAACTGGACGAAGTCCGCCCTTATAAAAACTCGGATTGCTTTCCATTACCGCATGCCAAAGTTCCTGAGTTACCTCAGTCTGGCCTATGTAATAATCACTCAACGTAACACTATGTACTGGTTTCTCATCTACATAAGACCTTTCATCTTCATCTTCCATATCGCTTTTTTGTTCTTTTGTGGCACCCATCAAGAAAGTGCCACCCTTGACATAAACCATTGTGAACGACACACCATTCACGTTGAATGTTAAATCCTTTTTAGACATACCTTCACTTGGTTTTCCTTCACTTGGCTCATCATCGTTGTCAGAACATGAAATGAGACCCATTGCAAATACCGACAGAAATACTGTCATGCATACTAAATAATTATTTTTTTTCATTGCTTTATAATTTTTATTGTCAATCTTATATTATTATTACTAAAATCTTTGGCACTTACAACCAATCCTTCGTCATCCATGAGGTTTTGTCTTGCATTACCCCTTGAACATCATTTTTCCGCATATTGTTTTTATCTCTTCAATAGGACATGTTTCACTGCAAACAAGTTCGCAATTTGCAAGTCTATAAAAAGGATTACAATTTTTTATCAACACGATAATTAACTTTACTCATTTGTATTTTTTTAAATTATTAGTATTTACGTCATCTTCAATAGTAAGCGGAGAATTTAAAGAATATGTTTGCCCCTTTTTATCTATACTTCCCTTAAATCGTAGTCTATTCCCATTAGAATAGGACACACCACCTTCTGTATTAGGTACAAAGGAGAACTCTGCGGTTCCGCTAAATTCGTTTATTCCTTCTTTTTCCCAAATCTTGTCATTACCAATAAGTCTCAAATCGGAAATTTGATAAATACAATAACATACATTTCTGATTTCGGCAATTTTAGCACTGAGAATGGTTTGTCGAAACAACCATTCCTCTTTTTTGTTTTCACTGTTTATCATACGCATTAAATACTTTATGCTTATAACGACCCAGATTCAGCGGTTAATAAAAAGTTAAACGGAAAGACGTGGGTGCTCTACTTTTCGCTTATCCCACGTGAGGGCTCTCGCATTGCCTTGACCAGGATAAGCAACTCGAGATAGCCCACGCCGAGACATATTGAAACTATCTGCTACACCAGCAGACAGGGTACAATACACCCATAGTGGACGTTTCGGTTGCGCTTCTTCTGGTCTTTGAATTTGCGAGATTCTCACGTAGAAGAAAACGTTTCGTAACGTCCTTTTTGCCTCTAAAATATTGACCCGCCGTCCCTTTCGGGCTATTTCGAGTCGTATGCAAAGATACAACAATTCTTGCAAATGATGATATTTTTGCCTTGTTTTTTTAATTTTCCCTCTGATTTCTTACTTTTTGGCTGGACTGTCGCTCGCGAATTACTTATTCTACTATTATATATAATGTATGGTTTTGACAAGCGTTTTTCGCTCGGGGATGTAAAGAAAAACAAGTTTTCCTTTTGCATTCCGACTGCTTATTGCATAAAATCCTCACGCTCTACAGAATAAAAATTATTTATTTTGTCATCACTTAATCGGATTTTTCGTAACTTTGCACACACTAACGGAAAATAAAAAGAAAAGAAATATAAAACTATGGCATTAAAATGTGGTATTGTCGGTCTGCCTAATGTCGGTAAATCGACTTTGTTCAACTGTCTGTCGAGTGCTAAGGCACAGGCAGCCAACTTCCCTTTCTGTACTATCGAGCCTAATGTCGGAATAATTACCGTTCCCGACGAGCGACTTACCAAGCTTGCGGAAATAGTGCATCCAGGCAGGATTGTGCCTGCCACGTGCGAGATAGTAGACATTGCCGGACTCGTGAAGGGTGCATCGAAGGGCGAAGGACTGGGCAACAAGTTCTTGGGAAACATACGCGAGACGGATGCTATCATACATGTGCTGCGCTGTTTCGACGATGACAACATTACTCACGTTGACGGCACCATAGACCCGATACGCGACAAGGAGATTATCGACACCGAGCTGCAGCTGAAAGACCTTGAGACGATAGAGTCGCAACTTGCCAAGACTCAGAAGACGGCTGCTGCCGGAAACAAGGATGCGAAGGTGCTGATGGGCGTTCTGGAGGCTTACAAGGATGTGCTGGAGAAAGGAAAGAATGCGCGTGTTGTCAGCTTCGACTCTAAGGAGGAGCAGGATGCTGCGCGCAACCTGTTTCTGCTGACGGCAAAGCCTGTGCTCTATGTCTGCAACGTTGACGAGGCTGCTGCCAAGCAGGGCAACGAGATGACCGAGAGGGTAGGGGCTCTTGCCCGCGAGGAGGGTGCTGATACGATGATTATTGCAGCCAAGACGGAAGAAGACATTGCCGAGCTCGAATCGTACGAAGACAAGATGATGTTTCTCGAGGAACTCGGTCTGGAGGAGAGCGGAGTAAACCGCCTGATAAAGAAGGCTTACGCGCTGCTCAACCTTGAGACGTTCATCACTGCCGGCGAGATGGAGGTGAAGGCGTGGACCTACAAGAAAGGCTGGAAGGCACCGCAGTGTGCCGGCGTGATACACACCGACTTTGAAAAAGGTTTCATCCGCGCTGAGGTCATCAAGTATGACGACTACATCAAGTATGGCAGCGAGGCTGCCGTGCGCGAGGCAGGCAAGATGGGCATCGAGGGCAAGGACTATGTCGTTCAGGACGGAGATATCATGCACTTCAGGTTTAATGTTTAGAAATAACAATATATGATTACAAACTGTCTACTATCAATCAGCAACACCACACTCAGTGCGCTGGAATGCTTCATAATGTGGAATCCGAGCGAGGTGGCACTGCATCTGGGACCGCTTTCCATTCGCTGGTATGCCCTGTGCTGGCTCATTGGACTGGGTCTGGCGTACATCATCGTGCACCGCCTGTTCCGCCAGCAGAAGATAAGCGACGAGAAGTTTGAGCCGCTTTTCATCTATTGCTTCTTCGGCATACTCATAGGCGCAAGGCTCGGACACTGCTTTTTCTACGAGCCGGAGAAATATCTCTCATCGTGGATGAGCTTTGTCGAGATATTCCTTCCCATCCAGTATGGTGCCGACGGCTGGCATTTCACTGGCTTCATGGGCTTGGCTTCGCACGGCGGAACGATAGGTCTCATCATCGCGCTGTGGATGTATGTCAGGAAAACCAACGTGCCCCTGTGGCAGGTTCTCGACAATATTGCCATTGCAACGCCTATCACGGCATGCTTCATAAGGCTCGGCAACCTCATGAACAGTGAGATTATCGGTTGCCCGACCAACGTGGCGTGGGCTTTTGTCTTTGAGAAAGTAGACTTGCTGCCGCGACATCCGGGACAGTTATACGAGGCTCTGGCATACCTGCTGTTTTTCTTCGTCATGCTGCATTTCTACCACTATGGCAGGAAAACTGACGTTAAGGGCAGCGGCACGCCGTCGCTGTTTGCGCGCTACACCAGTGGCAAGGTGGGCACGGGCTTTTTCTTCGGACTCTGCCTGACGCTTATCTTCACGGCTCGCTTCTTCATTGAGTTTACGAAGGAAAACCAAGTGGCTTTCGAAGAGTACCTGCCGCTCGACATGGGACAGCTGCTGAGCCTGCCGTTCATAGTCATCGGCGTCTACTGCATGGTGAAAGGCAAGAAGAAGGAACCAGAAATGAAATAAGCATACAAAAATGAAAAAGATAATACTGCTGCTCTTTCTCGCAGCCGTCAGCCTAACGTCGCCTGCACAATGCGCCATGAAGAACACTGCCTTCAAGGCTGGCGAGCAACTGAGCTACAATCTATATTTCAACTGGAAGTTTGTGTGGTACAAGGTAGGCAAGGCAAACATGTCTGTCAGCAACAGCCGCTATGATGGCAATGATGCCTATCTCTGCAAGCTGACGGCTACTTCCAACGGCAAGCTCGACAAGTATTTCTACATGCGCGACACGCTTATTAGCTACGTTACGCATCAGCTTGAGCCGCTATACTTCCGCAAGGGTGCTCACGAGGGCAAGCGCTACACCGTAGACGAGGTGTGGCACAAGCGTTCCGGCAGCAACAACAAGATAAAGATTCGCCGCCTGCACAACGACAAGAGCATTACTACTAAGGAGGAAACCCACAGCGACTGTATCTTCGACATGCTCAGCACATTCCTTCGCGCACGCAGTTTCATCAGCAGCGGCTGGCAGCGCGGACACCAGACAAAGCTGAAGGTGGTCAGCGGCAGCGAGGTTTGTCCGGGAATAATAACCTACAAGGGCATTGAGACTGTGAAGGCTGACAACGGCAAGAAATACAGTTGCATGAAGATGGAATACTTAGTCTACAAGAAAAAGAAAAAGAAGTATGAGCGTCTGGGCACTATCTTCATCACCAACGACAGCCATCACATACCCGTACGCATAGACTTCGACCTGCGCTTCGGCTCGGCAAAGGCGTTTCTCACAAGCATGAAATAACAGTGCCTGCAACCCTGTCGCAACGACAGCAGGCTGGCTCGGCCATAAAAAGCAATCCCTCTTGCGCCATGAAGGTGTAAGAGGGATTGACGTTTGTATGTGTATTGTTATTATTTCACGTACTCTGCGAAGTCTGTCAGTCGCATGTCGCCCTTGCGAGCCAGCGAGTCGTGCATGGCGAAGGCAGCAGGCAGGTTGTGCTTGGTGTGTCCGCCCTTTGCTATCTTCAGGTAGTCCCAGAGCAGCTGCTTGTAGTCTGGGTGAGCGCAGTTTTCTATGATGCACTCGGCGCGCTGCATCGGGTTCTTTGCTCTCAGGTCGGCAACACCCTGCTCGGTAACGATTACGTTGACGTCGTGTTCAGAGTGATCCTGGTGAGAAACGAACGGCACGATAGACGAGATGAGTCCTCCCTTAGCCGTCGACGGGCATGTGAAGATTGAGATGTAGGCATTGCGCTCGAAGTCGCCCGAGCCGCCGATACCGTTCATCATCTTCGTTCCGGAGATGTGTGTAGAGTTGGCGTTGCCGTAGATATCTACCTCTATTGCCGTGTTGATGGCAATGACGCCGAGTCGGCGTATAACCTCCGGCGAGTTGCTTATCTCTGTTGGACGGATGGTCAGGTGGTCCTTGAAGTAGTCGATATGGTCGTAAACCTGCATCAGACATTCGTTTGACACGCTGAGCGAGCATGTTGAGCCGTCCTTCACGCGTCCTTCGAGCATCATTTCGATGACTGCGTCCTGAATAACCTCAGTATATACGTTGAAGTCTGGCACGTTCTTGTCTTTTCCGAGAGCACCGAGAATGGCGTTGGCTGTTGAGCCTACACCGCTCTGCAGTGGCAGGAACGATGACGGGATGACTCCGCGATGCATGTCCTTGACGAGAAATTCAGCCACGAGGTGTCCGATGGTGTCGGTTACAGGGTCGCTGTCCTTAAATCCGCGAGCCTCGTCCGGCAGGTTGCATTCCACTACTCCTACGATTTTCTCACGTGGTATTTCTACGTATGGCTTACCGATGCGGTCGCCTACGTTTACTATTGGAATAGGCTGGCGCATAGGTGGGTCTGCAGGCTCGTAAACGTCTTGTATGAGTTTTGAGCCAGGACTGTGGAATGTGTTGAGTTCGAGAATTACTTTCTTGGCGAGTCGTGCAGCCGTCGGGCTGATGCCGCCTGCTGCTGTCAGGTATGCCTTGCATGTCGTTTCGCCTTCTTCTATGTCGCTCACTTCGAGTATAGCCCAGTCTACTTCGCCCATGAAGCCGTAGCGCAGTTCCTGTGCCATGTGGCTCAGATGGAGGTCGTTGTAAGGTATCTCGCCAGCGTTGACAGCCTTGCGGAAGTCGCCGTTGGTGGTGTAAGGCGCACGATATTTTATTGCGTTGGCAAGTGTCAGTACGCCGTCGGTGCTCTGTCCGGTGCTGGCACCTGTGAACAGTCCTACCTTGAAAGGACGTCCGGCAGCGTGCTCTGCCTCAGCAATCTTTGCTAACTCTTTGGTTACTGCTTTTGGAGAACCTGCCGGAGTAAATCCGCTGAGCGCAAGATTCTCGTCATTCTTAATCAGTGAAGCGGCTTCTGCAGCCGTCATTCTTTTATAAGCCATTTCTTGTTAAAGTTTTATTATTATATATTATGTTTATAATGTTTTCTCACAGTGCAGTTTCTTTTCGTCTGCAAAATTACGAAATTTGTATAAAACACGAACGAAATGTAGTAAAAAAACCACTGAAAATGTGCTATTTATACACAACTTTGATACTTTTTTGGCAAATTGTCGTATTTGAAAAAGAATGTGGATGAAAAATTTGGCTATATTTCGGCAATCGTCTACTTTTGCATCACGAAGAAAAAACTGACACACAACTATACATTGAAAAAACAGGCAAGAGGCTCCCGTGAAAAGATGGGTGGCTGACGGCGGACAGAAGAGAGGAGAATCAGTATTATTAGTTATAATTATGGTCTGTGTTGTGGTGTCGAAAGACATCACAGCCGCAGACAGAAAAAATAATTATCGGCAGACTATAATGCTGTAAAGATATAAGAAAATTCTAAATACGACTATACTATTGGGAAAACTCAGTCAGCGTGCAGACTAAAAACAAAGGCACGCAAAACGTGAAAAAGACATTCCTATCGCTTGCAGACCGCTGCAAAGGGGAATGGAAACGATAAGGATGTCTTTCTTCACTAAGAAGTATTCTTCATTGAAATGGATGAATGTTTCGCGCAAAAACAAGACTATAAGACGTGCCGCCTATGGCTGGCAACGTAATAAAAGATAATTTCTTCATAATAAAGAATCGTTTCATAAGTTTTAAAATCTTCAACTATGAGAATCACGAAAGGCTTGCCTGTAGAAGGTAGGCCTTTCTAATTTTGCGGCAAATGGTTAATCAATTATTGCCCGTTTAGTGTCGCGAGAATGCACGCGAAACCCGTTTCGGAAATCTGAGGGGCAAAATATGCCCGTATTTCGCGTGCATCTGCAATCGCCTGACAGTCAGTTTGTTATCTGCAAACATGGTGTTTCTGTGCAGGAAACAGAAGTGTTAAAATTGTCAAAGAGCATGTTTGAGATTGTCAAACACACTGTTTGAGGATGTCAGACATAGTGTTTGGGGGTGTCGGACGCTATGACTGACAGGGCAAAACAGGCGAAATAGAAGCCTCAAAGATGCTCTTTGACATTTTTAACAGTTGTCGCCGAGCGTGGAATTAACACATTTTTGCAGTTTCAGGGGCTAAAACTTTTCTATTTGGAGAGTTTTTCTGTGTCAAAAATTTTCATACTTTTTCGGGTCGGAGGAAAATCCTGATGAGTTTGGCACGGTTTTTGCTGTGAGTGGTTTTCTGACCCATAAACATGGCACGTCAATAGTGCATTATCAGAAGATTTACTCAAAAAATTGCACATTTATGCCAAAAATATGCAATAATTCAAACAAAAACATTATCTTTGCACAAATTTTAAAAAAGTATATACATAGATACTATGGAACCCATTAAGAATTTTGACGAATTGATAGCTCACCTGTCATCTAAAGGTGAGAAGAAGCGCGTTGCCGTTGTATGCGCTACCGACGCTTCGACACAGTATGCAGTAGGCAAGGCACTCGAAGGTGGTTTCATCACAGCCACATTCGTTGGCGGCAGGGCAGAGATTGAAGCCAATGCCGAACTGATGGCAATGAAAAACGATTTCGACATCGTCGATGCTACCGACCAGGACGATGCAGCAGCAAAGGCTGTGGCACTCGTGCGCGAAGGCAAGGCAGACGTACTGATGAAAGGTCTCATCAACACCGACAACATGCTGCGTGCCGTGCTCAACAAGGAGACGGGCATACTGCCTAAGGGACGCGTGCTGACACACATTGCATGCGCACACATCCCGACATACAACAAGCTGCTGTTCTTCACCGACGCTGCCGTAATACCTTATCCTACACAGGAGCAGCGCATAGAACAGGTGCGCTACGTTGCCGACATGGCTCGCTCGTTCGGAGTGGCAGAACCACGCATAGCACTCATACACAGCTCTGAGAAAATACAGGAGAAGCACTTCCCGTTCACGGCAGGCTATCCGGAAATAATAGAAAAGGCTAAAGCAGGCGAATTTGGCAAGTGCATCGTAGACGGACCAACAGACCTGAAATGCGCATGCAACGCCGAAGCACTGAAGAAGAAGGGACTCACATCGCCTATCAACGGCGAGGCTGACGCGCTAATCTTCCCAGACATAGAGGCAGGAAACGCCTTCTACAAGGCAGTAACATGCTTCTGCCACGCAAGCATGGCAGCCACACTGCGCGGACCGTTAGTGCCCGTAGTGCTCACGTCGCGCGGCGACAGCAAGGAGTCGAAACTCTACAGCCTCGCACTCGCAGTAATAAGCTAAAAAACACCACTTTTCATACATACAAACAACAACTGCAAATAAGAAAACATTAAACAGAAAATGAAAGTATTAGTAATAAATCCAGGCTCAACATCAACGAAAATAGCCGTTTTCGAAGATGAAAAGCAGATATTCAAGTACAGCATTTCTCACTCACTGGAAGAACTGGCAGGCTACAAGACTGTCATCGACCAGCTCGACTTCCGCAGACAACTCGTCCTCGACGAACTGAAAAAAGCAGGCATAGCGCTCGACTTCGCAGCCGTCATTGGTCGCGGAGGACTGCTCAAGCCACTGGAAGGCGGCGTCTACGAGGTTAACGACCTCATGAAAAAGGACATCCGCAACTCTACACACTCACACGCCAGCGACTTGGGATGCCTCATAGCAAGCGACATCGCAGGCGAAATAGCTGGCTGCCGCAGCTTCATAGCCGACCCCGTAGTAGTAGACGAACTCAACGACGAGGCTCGCATAAGCGGCTCGCCACTCATGCCACGCATCAGCATCTGGCATGCGCTCAACCAAAAAGCTATGGCTCGACGCTTCGCTAAGGACAACAACAAGAACTACGAAGACCTCAACCTCATCGTATGCCATCTCGGCGGAGGAATCTCTGTTGCTGCACACGAGCACGGACGTTGCGTAGACGTGAACAACGCACTCGACGGAGAAGGACCAATGGCACCTGAACGCGCAGGAACACTGCCCGCTGCCGACCTCGTAAGACTCTGCTTCAGCGGAAAATACGACATGAAAACTATACTCTCATTCATAGCAGGAAAAGAATCGGGCGTATCTGCTCATCTCGGAACAAACGACATGCGCGAAGTGGAAGACCGCGTAAACGCAGGCGACGAGAAAGCAAAGAAGGTCATCGACGCCATGATCTACCACGTTGCCAAGAGCATAGCAGCACAGGGAGCCGTATTCTGCGGCAAGGTAGACGGCATCATCATCACAGGCGGAATAGCTCACTGGAAGTATGTAGTGGAAGAACTGAAACGCCGCGTCAGCTTCCTCGCACCGGTACACATCTATGCCGGCGAAGACGAGCTCGAGGCTCTGGCTCTCAACGCACTGGCTGTTGTGCGCGGAGAACGCGAGGCAAAGGAGTATAAATAAGCAACCACGACGGAAGAATGGCTGACATCTGACAGCCAAAATCCTTAATAATAAAGAACTGAGCCATAGCGATTATTACATCGATAATCCTATGGCTCAGTTCTTATCATGCACGCCTGAAGAAAGAACGGCACGGCTTTGCGAAAAAGACCCACAGCCTGCCGAAAGGTCAGTAACCGTGCCCCCAACAGCCGGAAACAGCCCGACAACGCAGCAAAGTCTATGGATTAACCTTCTCAGCCTTACGCAAATGGCTGACAAACATATCCTGTATCTCGGCTATCTGTCCCAGTCCTTCCATGTTTAGCGACACTTTCAGACCCTCTTTCTCAAGCTCTTCCTTCCATTCCACCGATATATCGTTGACAGCATGGTCGCCCGCAACAAACATCATCGGCACAAGTACGACACTGCGCGCCTTCGATTGCTTCAGCTTTCTGACCACATCGCCGAAAGCAGGATAGCCCTCTATCGTTCCGACATGATAGTTTCCACAGCCTTTGGCAGCCAGCATATAGTCCAACATGCCATATACCGCCGTGTCGATGGTTTCCGTTCCATGACCGACAAACACTACATGCTCGCCTTTCTTGCCGTTGGCAACATTGCGCCTGGTCAGTATGTCAGCCACCTTTCCTACTTCCTCAGCATCGCATAACAATGGCTTGCCAACGCGAATGTCATCGAAAAACGGCGCCATAGAGCGCATTTCCGACAGCAGCATGTTGTATTCTATTCCACAAATGACATTAGTACTCTGCACGACGACCCTCGTATAGCCCTCACTGCGCAGGCTCATCAGCGCCTCAACGGGCGTCTGCCTGACTATGCCGCGCTCCTTCAGGCGCTTGATAATAATGCGCGACGTGTAAGCCTCACGCACCTCGACACCCGGATAGCAGCCCTTCACCTTCTCGTTGATGGCATCTATCGTCAAGGCGCGCGTCCCGTCGTAGGTAGTACCAAAGTGAACCATCAGCACGGCAACACTCTTTCCGTTCTCCGAACCTGCCGACAACATGCTCTCAACACTCTCCGTCTTCTGCGCAAAGCCTGCCGTAGACAGCACCAGAAGACACAACAAAATCAGATTTCTCATACCTTTCATAACATAATATTTATATTTATATAACATTAATAATACACTTTCATAACATTATTGATACACTTTCATAACATAATATTTATATTTATATAACATTAATAATATGCTTTCATAACATTATTGATACACTTTCATAACATAATATTTATATTTCTATAACATTAATAATATGCTTTCATAACATTATTGATACGCTCTAAAAACGTCGGCAAAGGTATCTCAAATAATGATTTTCGACAATTTTTCGCTCAATAATACTGCATGAGAGTGAAAAATTTTTGCTTTTTTATTGCAGATTAAAGTTTTTTATATACTTTTGCAGCGGATTTTGGTAACCAAAGCATGCATGCTTGGTTTTAAAAGGGAATTAGGTGCAAAGCCTAAACAGTGCCCGCTACTGTGATATCCATTATGTTAAACTCAAATAAACCACTGTCATTTACGGGAAGGTGAGTTTATCGGATTAAGTCAGGAGACCTGCCTCTATTCCATAAAGGGTAAAAATCTCTTCGGGGTCAAGGAGATAATTTTATTAACTAACTATATTTTTATGAAAGCAAAATTACTTGCATTAGCCCTCATTGGGCTTAGTTCAGGTAGTGTCTTTGCAGAAACTATTGAGAACGACACTACTCTCAACCTCAACGAGGTTGTTGTTACCAGTTACTATTCAAAGCCATCGTCGGTGGGCAAACTGCCCATTCCTCTTCACAAGGCACCGCTGACGGTATCTACACTGGGGCGTGCCAAGATTGACAACCTGGCACTGCAAGACCTCAACGAAGCAACGCGCACCGTTACGGGCATACGTCCTGTGAACTCCTACGGTGGCTTCATGTATTTCACTATTCGTGGTTTCTCCGATTTCGTGCTGCTGAACGACGGTATCCGCGACGAGCGCCACAATCTCTATCAGTCAGCCCCGAGCACGAGCCTTGCTTCAGTCGAGAGCGTCGAGGTGCTGAAAGGAGCAGCCTCTGTGATGTTCGGACACTCGGCTTTGGGTGGTGTCGTGAACGTCATCCACAAGCAGCCGACAGCCGAGAAGCATATCAACGCAGGCATGACGATAGGCAGTTGGGGACGCTACTCGGTTACCGGCGGTGCCAGCGGCAAGATAGCAAAAGGCATTAACTTCCGCACCGACTTCTCTATGAGTGGCGGCGAGGGATGGAGACACACCGACAACAAGGCATACAATGCCTGGCTGGCTCTGGATTTCCGTCTCAGCGACAGAGACAAACTGTCGTTCTCGGTGTCTGCAAAAGACGACTACTACGGCACAGACACTGGTCAGCCACACTTCATGTATGATGTCTACGACAACAACGACAACAAGGTGTGGAACGCAGGCGATATTCCTTCATACATCAATCCGCGCACACGATTCAATGATCCGCTTGACCATTTGACCGACAAGGATATCACCATCGCCCTGAAGTATAACCATACGTTCAAGAATCCGAACTGGAAACTCACCAACTTGCTGTCGTACTACTACGACGACCTCGACTACTATGCTTCTGAGGGACTGAGCTATCTTACTTCGAGCGACCCTATCTACAATCATTACTACATGAACGGAAACACCAAGACATATATCGACACTGAGCATCTCAGACGTACCGGCTTCCTCTTTGCCTACGAAACAAACCTGCTGCAGGAGCAGCTGGAAGTTACGGGCAAAGCCATGACTGGCAACATACGCCACGACCTGCTCTTTGCTGCAAACTATTCTAACCTCTACCTGCCGCGCTGGCGCTCAAGCTATGGTCAGGCTGCGACGGGCGAAGGCAAGAATGCGATACTCGACGTAAGGAACCCTATACTCAATCAGGGCAACATTATCTGTCCTTGGCAGAAGAGAAGTCTCGAGTGGGAACAGGACTATGGTCTGCACGTTGGCGACTACATTCACTTCACCGACAAGTTTACCGTGCTCGCAAGCCTGCGCTACGACTTCTTCCACCGCAAGTACCAGATGGCTTACAGCGACGACAAGAAGATTACATCGAAAGATCCGAAGACAAGCGAGCACAACAATGCCGTTACTTATCGTCTGAGTGCGCTGTATGAATTCAACGACAACATCAACGTATATGCGTCTACCAGCAGCTTCTTCAAGCCTACCCGTACGGTTGTTGCCGACGGTTACATCTATGTAGACAGCGACGGCAAGCGCCTGAGCGGCGACATAAACGGCAGCGTGTTCAAGCCTATTTCGGGCAGACAGTATGAGATTGGCACGCACATCACGTTCAGCAAGCGCCTGTATGCTGACTTCTCGGCGTTCTATATCATAAAGAACAACATGGTGCAGAGCTTGGGCAAGCTCGAAGACGGCACCAACGTGTCGGGTCAGGTAGGTCGTGCCGACTCTAAGGGTTTTGAGCTTAGCTTCGTCGCACTGCCTGTAGACGGGCTGACAATCGACGGCGGCTACTCTTTCACATGTGCCAAACTGAAGGAGTTTTCATACACTGAGTATGCTCAGAACACACAGGCTGGCAACTATTTGCAGCATGCTCCTATGCACATGGCTTACGGATGGGCTTTCTACGACTTTGCCCAGACGCTGAAAGGTCTGCGCATCGGTGCCGGATTCAACGCTTCAAGCAAGGTGTATGTCAACGCTGCGAACACCATGACGTTTAAGCCTTATGCCGTTACCAACGCCATGATAAGCTATAATCTGACCAGCAACTGGAAGCTGCAACTCAACTTCAACAATATCTTCAACAAGAGATACTACATGTATGCGGTGAGCACGACGGGCTACGTGCCTGAGGAAGGCCGCAACATACGCTTCACGGCGACATTCGAAATATAAGGATTCGATGATGATTACGAAGGTATTCATTTCTTTTCACAGGGTACTGGGCACTTTGCTCAGTATCCTGTTTGTTATGTGGTTTCTGTCGGGCATGGTCATGATGTATCATACCTACCCGAGCATCGACCGCCAGCAGGAGCTTGCCAACAGCGAGGCGATAGGCGAGGGGAGTATGCCCGACATCGGCGCAGTCAGCGTCTTGCACGACGGAAGGATAGCCGACATAACCTTAGAGCGCAAGGCGGGACAGAACATCATGCGCATAGGCACCGACGACGGTGAACTGGCAGTAGACGCAGCCAGCGGAAAAACCATCTCGCGACTGGACAGCAGCAGCCTGCACACCATTGCTTCGGCGTGGAGCAAGGCACATCCCGTGCTGAAAGACACTCTCAACGAGATTGACGTATGGCTCATCGGCGCAATGCCGTTCAATGAATATCCTGTCTACCACTATACTTTCGACGACGGCAAAGGCACCGAACTATATCTCTCGTCGCGCACGGGCAGGGCCCTGCAGCTTACCGACAGCGAGTCGCGCATGTGGGCTTGGCTCGGCGCAATACCTCACTGGATATACATTACCAAGCTGAGGGCGACGGGCAGGCAGCCCTGGACCGACACCGTGCTGTGGCTCTCGGGCATAGGCATAGTGATGACTCTGACGGGCATTGTCGTGGGCATACGCTCAACCGTCATGGCGCGCAGGAGGAAAAAGATTACGCCTTACGCCAAGAGCCTGTTCCGCTGGCACCATGTCTTCGGACTCTGTTTCGGACTGTTTGTGCTGACATGGATTTTCAGTGGCTTCATGTCGCTGGCTGATGCGCCGCAGGCTATATGGCGCACTCACACGCAGCGCAGTGCAAAGGACATCTGTTCCGACAGCATTTCGTTAGACAAATTCACGCTGGACTATAAAAAGATTGTTGCCGGAGGCGACATTAAAAGGCTCAGTTTCACAGAGATAGGCGGCATGCCGTTCTATCATGTGTGGACTGCCGACGACGAATATCTTGTTGCAGCAGACGACACGACAGCCAGAAAAACAACACTCACGGCTGACGACTGCCGCAAGATTGTGAGCCATACGCATTCCGGCAAAGAAGAAATCAGCGTCGAACTGATGAACACCTACGACAACTACTACGTCAGCCAGAAGCGTCCGCTGCCACTGCCGGTCTATAAAGTGTCGGTCAGCGATGCCGACAGGAGCACCTACTACATAAACCCGACCAACGGCAACGCAAGCTACTACAACACCAACAAGCGTGCCGGAAAGTGGATGTACACGGGTCTGCATGCGCTGAACACGCCCTACTTCGCCGAGCACCAGCACCTGCGCAGGACTATACTCTGGGTTCTGCTTGTCGGCGGAACAATCGTCTCGGCTACGGGGCTTGTCATGGGCGCCAAATACCTAAACCGCCTGCGCAGAAGGATGATGCGATAGACAAAAAACCAACAGCTTACCTTAAATCCAAGTCAGTCTAATGATTGATTTGAGGTTTATTATTTCCATGCAACAAAAAGCCCCGAAAGTCATTACTCTCGGGGCGTATCTGTAATATGTATGTATCTTTACTTTCTATTTACACATTACTTTCCTTGTCGTGCCGTCGCTCATTTTTACGATGTTTAGACCTTTCTGCGGCGAGCTGATTCTCTGTCCGCCGATGTTGTAGCGCTCCGTTTCCTCAGCCTTTGCGTCAGTCTCTACCGACTCGACAGCGTTTACCTCCTGTTCCACAATCATTTTAAACTTGTTCCATGCCGGCGTGCTTTCATACTTTGACTTTGTTCCAGCTGGAACATAAAGGGTGGCTGTAGTAAACTCTTCGTGATCTTCAACACTATTGTAGAATGTATTTTCGTTTATCTCAAACGGTTCTTCTATCAAAGATATTACAGATGTCAAGCCTGTGCATTCAGAGAAAGCCCAATCGCCAATGCTTGTTACGCTGTTGGGTATGGTTATTGATGTCAAGCCTCTGCAATCAGCGAAAGCAAATCCACCGATAGTTGTTACGCTGTTGGGAATGGTTATTGATGTCAAGCCTTCGCAGATACCGAAAGCATAATTGCCAATGCTTGTTACGCTGCCTGGAATTACAGTATTCTTACATCCTGCTATAAGCGTATTCGTTTCGGTTTCTATAATAGCATTGCAATTTTCGCGCGAGTCATAGACAGTATTACCTTCTTCTACGATAATTGATTCTAAACCTAAGCAAGAAGAGAAAGCACCTTCGCTAATGCTCGTTACGCTGTTGGGAATGGTTACCGATGTCAAGCCTTTGCACTCATAGAAAGCACCATAGCCTATGTTTGTTACGCTATTGGGAATGGTTATTGATGTCAAGCCTGTGCAGTAAGAGAAAGCTTCCTCGCCAATGCTTGTTACACAGTATGTATTACCTTTATAGTTTACTTTTTCAGGAATAGTTATATCTCCAGAATATTGAAAATAAGTATTTTCTACTACTTCTGCTTCCAAAGTCTCTTTATTAAAACTGTATTTAATTCCATCAATTAGTTCACTAAGTTCCACAATGTTTGCAAACTTATTCCATGCCGGCGTACTTTCATACTTCGACTTTGTTCCTGCAGGAACATAAAGGGTGGCTGTAGTAAACTCGTAGTGATCTTCAACCCAATTGTAGAATGTATTTTCGCTTATTTCAAACGGTTCTTCTATCAAAGATATTACCGATGTCAAACCTGTGCAACCATAGAAAGCCCATTTACCGATGCTTGTTACACTATTTGGAATGGTTACCGATGTCAAGCCTGAGCAGTTCTCGAAAGCATCAATGCCGATGCTTGTTACGCTATTGGGAATAGTTACCGATGTCAAGCCTGAGCAGTAAGAGAAAGCATATCTGCCAATGCTTGTTACGCTATTGGGAATAGTTACCGATGTCAAGCCTGAGCATTCATAGAAAACATAATCGCCGATGCTTGTTACGCTGTTGGGAATAGTTACTGATGTCAAGCCTGAGCAATCATAGAAAGCATAATCGCCTATGTTTGTTACGCTGTTGCCAATAGTTACTGATGTCAAGCCTGCGCAGTAAGAGAAAGCACGCTCACCAATGCTTGTTACGCTATTGGGAATAGTTACCGATGTCAAGCCTGCGCTGTAAGAGAAAGCAAATCTGCCAATGCTTGTTACGCTGTTGGGAATAGTTACCGATGTCAAGCCTTTGCAATTAAAGAAAGCATAATCGCCTATGTTTGTTACGCTGTATGTCTTGCCATCGTAATCTACAGTCTCTGGAATAATTATGTCGCCTGAATATTCTTTTCTTCTGGCAACCTCTGCTTCTAATGTCTCATCATTCAAACTGTATTTTATTCCGTCGATTATTGCCTCTTCTGCGAAGGCATTTACCTCCTGTTCCACAATCATTTTAAACTTGTTCCATGCCGGCGTGCTTTCATACTTCGCCTTTGTTCCTGTAGGAACATAAAGGGTGGCTGTGTTAAACACGTACACGTCGTGATCATCAAACCAATTGTTGAATGTATTTTCGTTTATCTCAAATGGTTCTTCTATCAAAGATATTACAGATGTCAAGTTTTTGCACTTCCGGAAAGCTTCCTCGCCGATGCTTGTTACGCTGTTGCCAATAGTAACCGATGTCAAGCCTGTGCAGTAATAGAAAGCTTCCTTGCCAATGCTTGTTACGCTGTTGGGAATAGTTATTGATGTCAAGCCATAGCACCCATAGAAAGCCCATTTACCAATGCTTGTTACCCTGTTGCCAATAGTAACCGATGTCAAGCCTTTGCAGTCATAGAAAGCATAATCGCCGATACTTGTTACCCTGTTGCCAATAGTAACCGATGTCAAGCCTGAGCAGTCTTCGAAAGCATAATCGCCTATGCTTGTTACGCTGTTGGGAATAGTAACCGATGTCAAGCCTGAGCAGTAATAGAAAGCTCTCTTGCCGATACTTTTTACGCTGTTGCCAATAGTAACCGATGTCAAGCCAAAGCATAAAGAGAAAGCATGATCGCCTATGCTTGTTACGCTGTTGGGAATGGTTATTGATGTCAAGCCTGAGCAACTACTGAAAGCTCTTATGCCAATGCTTGTTACGCTGTTGCCAATAGTAACCGATGTCAAGCCTGGGCAGTCATCGAAAGCATAATCGCCTATGCTTGTTACGCTGTTGCCAATAGTTACTGATGTCAAGCCTTTGCAATCATAGAAAGCTCTTATGCCAATGCTTGTTACGCTGTATGTCTTGCCATCGTAGTCTACAGTCTCAGGAATTATTATGTCGCCTGAATATTTTGCTCCTTTTTGGGCAACCTTTGCTTCCAATGTCTTATCATTTAAACTGTAATTAATTCCGTCGATTATAGCGTCTTCTGCGAAGGCAGATACGGACATGATGCTCATGAGGAGCACTGATAATAGTTTCTTGATCTTTTTCATAAGTTTTTTTAATTTATTTATTTTGCCTTTATCCTTTCGGGCGACTGGGCTTTCTCCCGTTGTAAGGTAGTCCGGTGGTCGGTGGTAATAGACAAAATAAAAAAACGTGGACTAATAACTTCGTCTACGTTCTTTTAGGTATCGCCAAACACCATTGCACACATCTACGAGTAAAAGCCCACGCCACTTGATGACGTGAGCATTAACTTTTACTCTTGTGTGCTTCTTTAATTTTGGCGAATTTTAAAAGAACAAGAATAAAGCTAACGCTTTTTATTTTAATATGTCTTTTGTTTCTGTCTTATGCCATAGGCTGTACGGTGTTTAATGTGTTAATACTGCTGCAAAAATAATGATTTTGTTTGTTATAAACGAAAATATTTGAGATATTTTTATGTTATTGCTGAAGTTGCAGCAAAAACTGTGCCAAAGTGAACGGAATTTTGTATCGGGGCGGAAAATGATGAAAATTTTTGACAGGGAAAAATCGTTCAAATAGAAATTTTATAAGCCTTGAAATAGCAAATATATGTTAATTTCACATCCAGAGATAATTGTTAAAAATGTCAAAGAGTATGTTTGAGGCGGCTAAATCATGTTTTTTGCCATACCAAGCATTATGCTCGACACCCCCAAACAGTGTGTTTGACCTCCTCAAACAGTGTGTTTGACAATGTCAAACATGCTCTTTGACAATTTTAACACTTGTGTTTCGTGCGTAAAAGGCGCGTGTTTCGCGATAACAAACTGACTGTCAGACGATTACAACAAAACGCAAAATACGGGCGTATTTTGCCCCTCAGATTTCAGAAACGGCTTTCGCGGGCATTCTCGCGACAGTAAACAGGCGATAATTGATTATATGTTTTTTCTGCGCCGAACTATTTTCCACCTACAATTTTCTTGATGTCGTTCAGCTTGTTGAGCGCCTCCATCGGCGTCAGGTTGTTGATGTCGAGCCCAAGAATCTCGTCGCGAATCTGGCAGAGCACAGGGTCGTCGAGCTGGAAGAACGAGAGCTGCATTCCCTCGCCCGAGCCTTCGAGCGGATTTGGAGCCAGTCTGCTGCGCACACCGTCCTTCTTCATGCCGTCTTTCTGAACAGCCTCAGCCGACGTTTCCAGCTGGTTGAGTATCACTTTGGCGCGTTTCACAATAGATTTCGGCATGCCCGAGATTTCGGCAACATGTATACCGAACGAGTGTTCGGAGCCGCCCGGCACCAGTTTTCTGACGAAGATTACCTTGCCGTCTACCTCGCGCACGCTGACATTGTAGTTCTTTATCCTGTTGAACGACTTTTCCATCTCGTTCAGCTCGTGGTAGTGGGTGGCAAAAAGCGTTCTCGGACGCATCTTTCCGTGCTCGTGCAGATACTCCACGATAGCCCACGCAATAGATATTCCGTCGTAGGTTGACGTTCCGCGACCCAACTCGTCGAAGAGCACCAGCGAGCGCTCCGAGACGTTGTTGAGTATGTTCGACGCCTCCGTCATCTCCACCATGAACGTCGATTCGCCCTGCGATATGTTGTCAGACGCACCCACTCGCGTGAAAATCTTGTCCACCATGCCTATGCGCGCACTGTCAGCCGGCACGTAAGAACCTATCTGCGCCATCAGCGTTATCAGTGCCGTCTGTCGCAGCAGAGCCGACTTACCAGCCATGTTCGGTCCGGTTATTATCATTATCTGCTGCCTGCGTGAGTCGAGCATGATGTCGTTAGGCACATATTCCTCGCCCACCGGCAGCTGCGTTTCTATGACCGGATGGCGTCCGTTCTTGATGTCAATCGTCAGCGACTCGTCTACTATCGGGCGCATATACCTGTTACGTTCAGCCACGAGGGCAAAGCTCAGCAGCACGTCTACCTTAGCCAGCAGGTTGGCATCTACCTGAATCTTGGGAATATACTCCTGTATGGCAGCCACAAGCTCGGCAAACAAGCGCGCCTCCAGCGAGAGAATCTTCTCCTCAGCACCCAGAATCTTCTCCTCATATTCCTTCAGTTCCTGAGTGATATATCGCTCCGCCTGCGCCAGAGTCTGCTTCCTGACCCACGTCTCGGGCACCTTATCCTTGTATAGATTTCTCACTTCGAGATAGTAACCGAACACGTTGTTGTAGCCGATTTTCAGCGATGCGATGCCCGTCTCGTCTATCTCGCGCTGCTGTATCTGCAGCAGATAGTCCTTGCCACTGTATGCTATCTTCCTCAGCTCGTCGAGCTCAGCATTGAAACCGTCCCTAATCACGCCTCCCTTGTTGACAAGCACAGGCGGATTCTGCTCTATCTCATTGCCTATTCTCCCGCTCAGTTCTGCACACGGGTCGAGCCTTTCGGCTATGTCGCGCAACTGCTCATTATCGCTTTCGGCAAAGATTTTCTTTATAGGCACTATCGCCATCAGCGCCGTTCGCAGCTGTACCACCTCTCTCGGCGACACCCTGCCCACGCTGGCACGCGAGATGATGCGCTCAAGGTCGCCTATCAGCCCCAGCTGCTCGCCTATGATGAGACGGTCGTCGGGCTTGCGGAAGAAACTTTCCACTATGTCGAGACGGTCGTTGATAGCCTTTTCCTCCTTCAGCGGGAAGACAATCCATCGCTTCAGCAGACGCGCGCCCATCGGCGTGGTAGTGCTGTCGAGCACGTCGAGCAGCGAGCTGCCCTCGTCGTGCATGGAGTTTATCAGTTCGAGCGAGCGTATGGTGAAGCCGTCGAGGCGCACATAGCGCTCTCCGTCGATACGCGAGAGCGTCGTGATGTGTCCGAGCTGAGTGTGCTGTGTTATCTCAAGATACTGCAAGATGGCTCCGCAGGCAGTAACGGCACTGTGCATGGAGTTCACGCCAAAGCCTTTCAGCGTGCGTATCTTGAACTGCTTGAGCAGTTTTTCCTTAGCCGCATCCTCGTTGAAGACCCAGTCTTCGAGTTCAAACACGCAGTGCTTCGTACCGAAATACCGCTCAAAGTCAGCCTTGTGGCTGTGTTCGTAGAGTATTTCCTTAGGCTGAAAGTTAGCCAACAGCTTCTCCACATAGTCGTAAGTGCCTTCGGCGGTAAGAAATTCGCCGGTGGAAATATCGAGGAAAGCCACTCCGCAGGCAGCCTTTCCAAAGTCAATGGCAGCAAGAAAGTTGTTCTCCTTATAGTTGAGCACGGTGTCGCTCATAGCCACACCAGGCGTAACAAGTTCCGTTATGCCTCTCTTGACGAGTTTCTTCGTCAGTTTCGGGTCTTCCAGCTGGTCGCATATAGCCACGCGCATGCCAGCCCTGATGAGCTTGGGCAGATAGGTATCGAGCGCATGATGCGGAAAACCAGCCATCTGCGTAGCATCTCCCTTAATGCTCTTGCTGCGCTGCGTGAGGGTTATGCCGAGTATTTTTGCCGCAACGACAGCATCTTCTGAATATGTTTCGTAGAAGTCGCCGCAACGGAACAGCAGCAGTGCATCGGGATGTTTGCCCTTTAGCGAATAAAACTGCTGCATCATGGGGGTCAGACCCTGTTCTTTCTTTGCCATTGTCTAATAGTTTTTCACTTGCAAAGGTAATATTTTTTCTTTAAATACACAATTCGGCAGGGTTTTGTGTGGCATGGATGTCAGAATCGGGTGTAAATAAACGGCACTGCAGTTCCTGTGCTTACGTTGATGATGGTCTGTACTGCCGCCGCAAATAAAATAAGTTTCAGCATGAATGGCAGTTGCGTAAACCTGGCTGCAAGCCATTCGGCATGCCTCTGCCTGAGCATCGTAGCAAGTGCGGCTATAAGTATTACGACAATGAGCTGCGGGCGGTTTACTGCTGTTTCTGCAATGCCGGACAACGACCAGTTGCTGAACAATCCTGCAAGGATGTTGCGTACGTCTGCTAATGTGCTGCAACGGAAAAACAGCCATGTTACGTTTATAAAGATGAATGTTGTGAGCCATGATACGAAACGCATTGGCTTGCTGTGGCTCATAATGGCTGTGTGGCTGCTAAATGTCTTCTGCACGACAAGCGCAGCAGCATGGATTGCGCCCCAGACCATGAACATGACTGTCGTTCCATGCCACAATGCAGCAACGGTCATGGTAATTATCAGGTTCAGGTTGCGGTGTATGGCAGACACGCGGTTGCCTCCGAGCGGTATGTAGACATAGTCGCGAAGCCACGAAGACAGCGAAATATGCCAACGGTGCCAGAACGATGTAACGCTGAGCGACTGGTATGGCTGCATGAAGTTGGCAGGCAACCGAAAGCCCATGAGCAACGACAAACCAATGGCTATGTCGCTGTAGCCGCTGAAGTCAAAATATATCTGGAACGTGTAGCCAAGTATTGTCAGCAGCGAGTCAACACCGCTGACAGTCGCAGTGGCTGTCATTGTCATGGCTGTGTACTGTGCTATTGTGTCGGCAATGACTGCTTTCTTAATTATACCTATTATTATATAGTATAGTGGCGATGGAGTTTCACCTTTATCTTGCTCATCGTCGTCGCCCATGAGCACGCTTGCACGGGTGATTGGACCTGCGAGCAACAATGGGAAATAGGAGAGATAGAAGGCATAGGCGAGGAGAGTGGCATTGGCAGGGAAACGACGGCGATAGACATCGACGGTGTAGCTGACAGCCTGCAAACTGTAGAAGGCTATTCCTATAGGTACTATTGGATGCAGGGCAGGCACTGTCCGAAACAGTAACAGAGGCAGCAACTCTACGACAACTGTCATTGCGCACAGCAGTTTTCGCCTTCTGCTGACATTCATGAGACGGGTCATCAACCACGAAACCACCGTCAGCAGCGGCAAGACAAACCACCAGCCTCCGCCCTTATAGGCAAAGAAGAGGCTGAAAGCAAAAGTATATGCGTACCGGAAATTGATGTGCAGGCGCGATAATGACAAGTATATGAGATAGAACAACAGAAACAATGCAAAGAACTGCATGCTGACAAATGTCCAGCTTTCGGCAGGAGCAAGCAGCAATGACAATATGTTGCGTAGTGTTTCCATCTGTATTTACTGTGTTCTTATACCTTTAAAATTAGGTTGCAGCAGCGTAAACCTGCACTTGTTGTCTGCTTTCCTGCCACTGTTAACGTTGCAGCCAATATTCTGCTTTGCCATCCACGAAGCTATGCTGTCAGCCCATACGGCTGCACCTTTGTCGGTAGGATGTATGTTGTCGCTGCCACGTTCAAGCGTTAGTTGCCGGCTGTCATAGAAGCAACCGTCGCCTACAGTCTGCCTTATGGCATCGTTTATGCCGGTGTCGCCTTTCCAGTCAGGCGGTCCAATCCATATATATGGCATGCTGCCTATCTTAGATTTTATCTTCTCTATATATGGTTTTCGCTGTAAGGCATTGTTTACGAACAACTCATTGCTGCCGAGACACACGAAAACAAACGTTGGCTTGTGCTTGCGTATGTAATAGTCGAGAGTTGCCGTTTCTGCCCATTGCCTTGTCGTCGAGCCATACCATATAACGGCAAACGCACTGTCTGTTGCCTCTGGCAGCATGGCAGCATACTGTCGGGCAAGGTTTTCTACCATGCTGTCGCCTATGAACAGTGCCCTGACATTTGTGGTATCGGGCTGCTGATGCAATCTCTTGTTTTCTGATTTGGTACTGTCGGATGAAGAAACTACTGTGAAATCGGATGCAGAAACAACAGTGAAGATACTTGCTTTCTGCAACGGTATGGTTGCCAACTGCCATTTCTGCGGATGCAGGGCATAAGCAACAACACCAATAAATACTGTTGCCAGAATAATAAATGTCTTTATCTGTTCGCCTTTCATCAGTGTTGCCTGCTTGTCGTTCTACTGCATGTCGAGTATTATCGCCTGCCTTTCTATTGATTGTCGAGTCTCGGCACTGGCTCGAGATTTGTCTCTGCTTCCTTGAGTATGTTCTCTGGGGTTTCTTCGCTTGTCTCTATTTCTTCGCTAACTTGCTCTGAACGGCGTCGCTTTACAGGCTTGTCTTCATTTATATCTGTACTGTCTGTATCTTCGATATTCTCATTGTGGAGCAGTTCACTTATCTTGTCGCCACTGGAATTGAAATGTATTTCGAGGTCTTTCTCATATACTATGAAGCCGCTGCCGTTGACTTCTACCTTTCCGACTGACAGCACTGTGAGTTTCTTTCGGTGCAGGTCGTATCTGTAGAGCCCGCGTTCTATTGTTTTTGGTCCTGTTGCTGCCACCATGAGAATGTAGTTTTCGTCGGCATCTACCCTTGCGGTGAGTATTCCGCCGTCGCTCTGGCTAACCCTTGCGGCTACGTTCATCTTGTACGGATTGATTTCGTTTGTTGTGTTTTCTACTGCATCATAGAGGTAGATGCGTCCACCTTTCATGTACACGATACCGTACTGTGTGTCGTTGCTTATCCTCGAGACTATTTTCGTACTGTCGTCAAGATGTGCCGCGATACTGTCGAGCTGTTCGCTGAGCTGCAGTTGCTGCTGTGGTGTGAAGCTGTTTCTTGTATCTGCATTGTTTGACGAGCAGGTTGCGATGAACATTGTTACGACTATGATTGTCAATACTGCTATTGTCGTAACAACAAGTTTTCGCATGGTTTTCGGCTCTATAGTCTTCATAAGCAATGATGTTTATGTTATTTATTTAGTTTCCATGTTACTCCGTCTTTGGTGTCTTTCACCTCAAATCCTGCTGCTGCGAGTTCGTCGCGTATGCGGTCGCTGGTAGCCCAGTCTTTGTCTGCCTTTGCCTTTGCGCGCAAGTCGAGCACCATGTCTACAACCTTTCCAAAAGCTTCTTCCCGCTCGTCGCTTCCTCCCGTATGGTCGTCGCGCAGTCCGAGTATGTCGAATGCAAACAGGCGCATTGTCGATTTCAGTTCTTCAAGGTCGCCGGCAGAAATCGTTGCCTTATGGTCTATCAGCTTGTTTACCACTGAGCAAGCCTCGAATAGGTTGGCAATGACGAGCGGAGTGGCAAAGTCGTCGTTCATGGCATCGTAGCATTTCTGTCGCAGGGCATCCACTATCTTCTTTGTTTCGTCGTCGGTCTGGCTGTCGGCAGATACGCGTTCTAAGTCGCGCAAGCCGTTCATCAGTTTCTCGAGACCCTTTTCGCTTGCCAGCAGTGCCTCGTTTGAGAAGTCCACCGTGCCTCGATAGTGAGCCGAGAGTATGAAGAATCGTATTGTCATAGGCGAGAATGCCTTTTCCAGTTTCTCGTGGTTGCCTGTAAAGAACTGCTCGAGCGTTATGAAGTTGCCGAGCGACTTGCCCATCTTCTGTCCGTTGATGGTTATCATATTGTTGTGCATCCAGTAGTGCACCATTTCGTCTCCCTGCGATGCCACAGCCTGTGCTATCTCGCATTCGTGGTGCGGGAATATCAGGTCCATGCCTCCTCCGTGTATGTCGAAGTGTTCGCCGAGATATTTCCGTCCCATAGCCGTACACTCGCAGTGCCATCCTGGAAATCCGTCGCTCCATTCCGAATGCCAGCGCATGATGTGTTCGGGCTGTGCTTTCTTCCACAGTGCGAAGTCAGCCTGGTGTCTTTTCTCGCCAATACCGTCGAGTTGTCGCGATGCATCCTTAACGTCGTCGAGGTTTCTTCCCGACAGTATTCCGTATCGGTGCTTCTTGTTGTAGGCGTCAGTGTCGAAGTAGACCGAGCCGTTTGAGACGTATGCAAATCCGTTTTTCAGTATCTGGCTGACGAGTTCCTGCTGTTCGATGATGTGTCCTGTAGCGTGCGGCTCTATGCTTGGCCGCTTCACGCCCAACGCATCCATAGCCTCGTGGTAGCGGTTGGTGTAGTATTGTGCCACTTCCATAGGCTCAAGCTGCTCCAGCCGTGCCTTCTTCGATATCTTGTCTTCGCCCTCGTCGGCATCGTGTTCGAGGTGTCCGACGTCGGTAATATTGCGTACATATCGCACCTTGTAGCCGAGATGCGTCAGGTATCGGAACACTATGTCGAATGTGATAGCCGGTCTGGCATGACCGAGATGCGGGTCGCCATAGACTGTTGGACCGCAAACATACATGCCAACGTTAGGGGCATGAAGTGGCTCAAATCGTTCTTTCTGACGAGTGAGGGTATTGTAAATGAGTAATGATTGCTGCATAATTATGTAATTATTTGGCTACAAAGGTACTTATTTTAATTCAAAGTAGCGAAAATTCTAATGTTTTATTTTGGTTTTAAAGTCTTTTGATTATCTTTGTAGCGTTAATTTCTTATTGTAACTATTGTTTGCTATTGTTTCAACAACTAAAAAAGTACACATGTTAAGCACTGAAAGATATAATGAAATCTTCAATCAGGCCATTGAAGACTATCACATCAAGGATGACGTAGACACTCCTATCAGCAATCCCTACGACAGGGATTCCATCGAGAACCGTCTCTACCTGAAATGCTGGATTGACACTGTGCAGTGGCATCTGGAAGACATCATCCGCAATCCGCATATCGATCCTATCGAGGCATTGCAGATAAAGCGCCGCATAGACCGTTCAAACCAAGACCGCACCGACCTTGTCGAGCAGATTGACAGCTACTACCGTCAGCTGTTCTGCAACGTGGCTGTGCTGCCCGATGCACGCATCAACACCGAGAGCCCTGCATGGGCTGTCGACCGACTGTCTATCCTGGCACTGAAAATCTATCACATGAAGGAGCAGGTGGAGCGCGACGATGCCACTGAGGAGCACAAGCAGAAGTGCCAGTCGAAGCTCAACATACTGCTGGAACAGCAGGTTGACCTCTCTACGGCTATCGACCAGCTGCTCGAAGACATTGCCGAAGGACGGAAATACATGAAGGTGTACAGACAGATGAAGATGTATAATGATCCTTCTACCAATCCTGTGCTTTACAAGAAATAGTCTTTTGTGCCATGAAGAACCATCTGCTCATCATGCGCTTTTCGGCATTAGGCGATGTAGCCATGACCGTGCCTGTGGTATGGTCGCTGGCAAAACAGTATCCAGACCTGAGGATTACCGTCCTGAGCAGAGGCTTTGCACGCACGCTGTTCGACGGTCTGGCGACAAATGTCAGCTTCATGGAGGCAGATTTCAAGCATGAAAACAAGGGCATACACGGGCTGAACGTGCTGTTCAGACGCTTGAAAGCCAAGAATTTCACTCATGTTGCCGACCTGCACGACGTGCTGCGCTCGAAATACCTGCGCATGCGCTTCGACCTGTCGATGACGAGAGTGGAACACATAGACAAGCACCGACGCGAACGCAGGAAACTGACGGCACAGTCGGACAAAAAGATTCTAAAGCCCATACCTACTGCCTTCAGCAACTATGCACAGGTGTTTGAGAAACTTGGCTATCCCGTGAACATTGATTTCAGCAGCATTTTCGCCGACAGCGATAGCATTTTCTCACTGCTGCCTGAGCCGCTCGGAATGAAAGGCGAGGGCGAACGCTGGGTTGGCATCGCGCCGTTTGCCGCACACATGGGCAAGATGCTGCCGACAGAGAAGGTGGAAAAGATAGTGGAACGCCTGTGCAGTCGCACCGACACGAGGGTGATGGTGTTCTGCGGAGGACAGGAAGAGCGCAAGACTGCCGACCGATGGAGCAGCCAATGGCAGAACTGCACAAACGCATCGGCACTCGCCACGTCGCTGAAGCAGGAGATTGCCATCATGAGCCAGCTGAACGTCATGCTGTCGATGGACAGTGCCAACATGCATCTGGCTTCGCTTGCAGGCACGCCGGTGGTCAGCGTGTGGGGCGCAACCCATCCGTTTGCAGGATTCATGGGCTGGAACCAGAAAGCCGACGATGCCGTACAAAGAGACATGCCGTGCCGTCCGTGCTCCATTTTTGGCAACAAGCCGTGCCTCAGGGGCGACTATGCGTGCCTAAGTGACATTGATGGGGAAACTATTATACGGAATATAGATAATTATTTATAATAATTTATTCATTAACTAATAAAACTGTATCATTATGAAAAAGTATGTTTGCGACGTATGCGGGTATGTTTACGACCCGGCAGTAGGCGACCCCGATGGCGGTATCGCCGCAGGAACAGCATTTGAGGACATCCCTTCTGACTGGGTATGCCCACTGTGCGGTGTAGGCAAGGATGATTTCTCGCCTGTAGAGGAATAAGAAAAATATTCTATAAAAAATGATGAAGGCATCCCGAAAAGGATGCCTTTATTATTGCAACGATATGTACCTAAACTGCCGATACCGAAATTTTTTGTGCTCGGCAATATATTGTCGGTGAGCGACTTACAGCTGCATGCGCATTAATAAACCGATTACAGGATTTCTACAACAATTCTGTAATCCTTTTACAAATAGTCTGTAAAAGCATTACAAACACTCTGTCACGGTGTTACGGAATACTTGTCACGCTTTTACAAACAACTTGTAATTTCTTCGCTTACCGAGTCTGTATTTTCGACTTCGCAAGACTGAACACTTCCCTTGCCAGCATTACCGCCGACGAGAGCAACGTAATGACTGCCCAGTCGGCAGTCTTCAGCGGAACGACGTTGAAGAACGTGTTGACGACAGGCACCTGAACTATAACAACCTGACCTATCGCTATGACTGCGGCAATGACGATAAATCCCTCGCATCCGCGCAGGTTGAGTCCGCTGCCGCCCGACTTGTATGCACGGGTGTTGAAGATATACCAGAAATGTGTCATCACGAAAATGGTGAACAGCAGTGTCAGTTCGTATGGCGACACACTGTTTTTCTCGCCCATACGCAGCGTCAGCATGTCTGAAAGGCTGTGTATGTCGGCATGCTGGAATATGTAGAGCAGCGACACGAGCAGCACGAAGAATAAGAGCCCTACGCCCAAGATGTTGGCTATCATGTCGTTGTCGAGAATGAATGCCGTCCTCTTTCGCGGCGGCACCTGCATGACGTTGTCGTCGGGAGGCAATGCCGACAGCGCAAAGGCGGCAAAGGTGTCCATGATGAGGTTTACCCAGAGCAGCTGAGTAACCGTCAGCGGCGACTCCGTGCCCATGAACGCGCCGAACAATACTATCAGACAGGCACTTACGTTCACCGTCAGCTGGAACAGCAGGAAACGCTGTATGTTCTTGTACAGACCGCGTCCCCATTCCACGGCATGCACTATCGACGAGAACGAGTTGTCCAAAATCGTTATGTCGCTGACGTCTTTCGCCACCTTAGTGCCACTGCCCATCGATATGCCCACATGCGCCTGCTTCAGCGCCGGAGCGTCGTTGGTGCCGTCGCCCGTAACAGCCACGACGTGGTTTCTGGTCTGCAAGGCAGCCACAAGCCGTCTCTTGTCCATAGGACGGGCACGCGAGATAATCTTAATCCTTTCTACGCAGCCAAGCAACTGCCCATCGGTCATCTGCGAAAAGTCGCTGCCGTCGACAATGTTTTCATCTTCGGTCTGCAAGCCTATCTGCCTGCCTATCTCGCGCGCAGTAGCCTTAGTGTCGCCGGTAACAATCTTTATGTCGATGCCGGCGTCTATGCAGCGTCTGACAGACTCAGCAACATCGGGGCGCACAGGGTCTTCGATGCCGAAAATGCCAAGCATGCGGAACGATTTTTCAGCCATCAGCCTGTCGGTAATCTTGTCTGCATCGGCACCAACCACCATATATGCCAGAGCCAGGGTGCGCATGCCGCGACGCTGCCACTGGTCGAGTTTTTCTGTGTAGTCAGCCTTCTTCGCGACGTCGCCACACATATTTATTATTATCTCAGGCGCACCTTTCAAGTAGAGTAACCTCCTGCCCGACGCAGGCGATGCTGCCATCGTTGCCATATACTTCCTTTCGGTGCTGAAAGGCACTGTGTCAGTCATTGCCGCCCTGCTGCGCACATCAGCATAGTCGATGCCCTTTGCGTCGAGCCATGCCAAAAGAGCACCTTCGGTGGGGTTGCCCACTATGCCTACACCACTATCAGACTTTTCCAACTCGGCAGTGGAATTGATTGCTATGCACTCATGTATCAAGTCAGCATCGGCTTCCAGCATCGTCTCGCGCACCTGCATGCGGTTCTGTGTCAGCGTGCCCGTCTTGTCGGTGCATATCACTGTCGTTGCGCCCATAGTCTCGCAGGCATGCAACTTGCGCACGAGATTGTTGGTGCGCAGCATCTTACGCATGCTGTTTGCCAGCGACAGCGACACCGCCATAGGCAGACCCTCAGGCACGGCAACTACCACAAGCGTTACGGAAATCATTATCGACTGAAACAAATATGTAAGCATGTGCGACATAGACTCAGGCGACGACAGCACGGAAGCATCCGGCATGTGCCAGTGGAAATAGACTATCATCCTGCCGACAAATACTGCCGCAGCTATGATGTAGCTTATTTTCGTTATCAAGCCTCCCAGTTTCGCCAGCTGCTCGTTGAGCGGCGTCTTCACCTCATCTGATATCTTGTTTGCCTGTTGCAACTGTTGCGCACGCGCTTTCTTTTCCTTCGATGCTGCCACGTCTGACAAAGAAAGCATTATCTTTCCGTTCTCGGTACTGTCGCCAACGGCAAATACCTCTGCGCGGCATGTGCCTTCGAGCACTTTCGTGCCCCTGTACAGCTTGTTTACAGGATATGTTGTCGACTTGCTGTCTGCCTGTTCATCGTCAGCGCCCTTGCTGTGTGGCGGCTCACCGGTAAGCATCGACTCGTCTACGAGCAAGCCTACACTTTCGAATATCTCTGCATCGGCAGGCACTTCGTCGCCCGACTGCAACAAAACAATGTCGCCAACGACAACGTCGCAGCGGTCTATCAGCGTGGCAGTACCGTTTCTCAACACTTTAACCTGCTCATGGTCGTTCTCATAGTTCAGTATGTTGAACTCCTGGTTGGCACGCATCTCAAACCAGAATGACAATCCCGTGGCAAGCATTATGGCAACATAGATGCCTATAGGCTCGAAGAATACGCTCACCGGCTCGTGCAGCACATAGTATTCGTAGAACGAAACGCCTACCGACAGTATGCCTATTACCAACAGAATAATTATGAGTGGGTCGCGGAATTTTGACATTAAAAGCTGCCACAACGATATTCCCTTTATTCGCGAAAGCACGTTGTCGCCATGCTGATTGCGGCTCGCCAACACCTCAGCATCTGTCAATCCCGTATGTCGTTTGTATGTTTTCATGTATATTATAATATGTATATAAAAATATTAGACTACTTTTCATTTAGTAGTCTAATATTCTTCTTGCACCTAAATATCTTCCTTTGTAGTATGCCGTATTGGCATAATCATCTACTTTTATTCCGTTTCGCGCAGCGTGTATAAACGAAAAGTTACCATTGTTGTCTACTTTCGACACTATTCCTACATGTCCTACACCTCTGCCAGAGCCCGGACTTGAGAAAAATACAAGGTCGCCTACTTTCAAATTCTTTCTTTCAACATGTATGCCCTGCATGTACTGGTCGCGCGAAGACCTGCCCAGAGAAATGTTGTTTATCTTGAAAACATAACTGGTAAAGCCAGAACAGTCAAAAGATTTCGGTCCGGCAGAACCTCTGCGATATGGTCTGCCCAAATATTTCATTGCATCTGATATGATGTCTTCGCCTGTTACATTGAACAATGCTTCAAACTCGGCTGTGCTCTCGGCAAAGTCGTCGCTGCCGTCGGCTTCTTTTTCAGTATCTTCGTCGTCTTGTACCATCGTTGCATGAGGCATATTAATGTTGGCAAATGCAAACGTATTGGCTGAAAGAAATAATGTTATTAACAGCTTTTTATAATAATTCATGCTGCAAATGTAACTATTTTTATTGACCCTTAATTCCGCAACACTTTGATTTAACTTTATTTATAAGTTCCTGAGCAACAAAAAGTTGCTCAGGATTTTGCCATGTCAGATTTTTCACTTATCTTAGTGTTGCAAATCAAAACAAGCGTAAA
>Ga0256406_1000473_pt1 | contig 73291 bp, 55 predicted proteins | sample RumenRJG_03DNA_FD_185986 | JGI IMG/M metagenome (GOLD analysis project Ga0256406, IMG submission 185986) | Bovine rumen microbial communities from Lethbridge, Alberta, Canada - RJG_03 | ecosystem: Host-associated > Mammals > Digestive system > Stomach > Rumen | place: Canada: Alberta | collected... | reverse complement strand
GCAGCTGCCTGGACGTGCATTCTGTGCCTACTCTTCCATGTAGTCCTTGAGACGTCCCGAACGGGAAGGATGGCGGAGCTTGGCAAGCGTCTTGCTCTCGATCTGGCGGATGCGCTCGCGCGTGACGCCGAACTCGCGTCCGACCTCCTCGAGCGTGCGCGGATGGCCATCTTCGAGGCCGAAGCGCAGCTTGATGACCTTGCGTTCGCGGTCTGCAAGGCCGTCGAGGACCTGGTCAAGCTGCTCTCGGAGCATCGACTCGGAAGCTGCCTCAGGAGGAGCGACAGCGCCGGAATCCTCGATGAAGTCGCCGAGCTGGGAGTCCTCTTCCTCGCCGATAGGCGTCTCGAGCGAGACCGGCTCCTGGGAGATCTTCTGGATCTCGCGGACACGGTCTGCCGACATGTCCATCTCCTTGCCGATCTCTTCCGGTGTCGGGTCGCGACCCAGATCCTGCAGGAGCTGGCGCTGGACACGGACGAGCTTGTTGATGGTCTCGACCATGTGGACCGGAATACGGATCGTGCGTGCCTGGTCGGCGATAGCGCGGGTGATGGCCTGACGGATCCACCACGTCGCGTACGTCGAGAACTTGAAGCCCTTCGTGTAGTCGAACTTCTCGACAGCACGGATGAGGCCAAGGTTGCCTTCCTGGATGAGGTCGAGGAAGAGCATGCCGCGGCCGACATAGCGCTTTGCGATGGAGACGACGAGACGCAGGTTGGCTGAGATCAGCTGCTGCTTTGCGTCGAGACCTACCTGCTCGATGCGCATGAGACGGCGCATCTCGGCACGCGTGAGCTCGATATCGCCATTCTCGGCAGCCTCGAGCTTCTCCGTTGCCTCGGCACCGGCTTCGATCTTCATAGCAAGATGGACCTCTTCGTCAGCAGTCAGAAGGTCGACCTTGCCGATCTCCTTGAGGTACATCCTGACCGGGTCGCCCGTGAGCATGACCGTAGAGGTATCAGCTCTGCGGTTGCGGCTGCGGGTCGAACGCTTCTTCGAGGTCTTGCCCTTCGTGGCAGTGGAGCGCAGCGCGGCATTGACTTCCTTTGCCTCGCTTGCGCGGGATTCGTCCTCATCCTCGTCGAGGCCATCTTCGAGATCGTCCTCGTAGCTGTCCGAATCGAGGTCGTCGTCCATGCCGTCCATCGAGCTTCCGTCGACATTCGGCATTGCCGCATCGTCGCTCGCGATATCTACGCCCTTGGAGCGCAGCACGTCATAGAGATCCGACAGTTCTTCGGAATCGACATCAATATCACGGGTTGCGACCTGGATATCATCCTCAGATACCGTTCCGTCATTCTTGGACGATTTCGTCACAAGGGCATCGACGGCCTGCATCAGTTCGGGGGACAGCTTGATATCCTCTTTCGACTTCTTTGTAGCCACGTATTTCCTTTCGACGCACAATCGTTACTACTTTACCCGTTATTGAGCGTCTGCAGACGCAGAAAGTCTGCCTGACAGCTCCTGCACATGCCGCTGTAGCTGCGTCGCTTCGACGAAGAGCTCCTTCGTGCGGTCGGAGAGCGCATCAGGCGTGCTTCTGAGCTCGGTCCTGATGGCACGGATCTTGCGCTTCGTGGAATAGAGCTCGACAGTATCGACGAGAAAAGCCATCTTCTGCCCCGCCGTCATCCCTTCAGCCGAGGCAAGCCTGCCGCCACCCAGTAGCTGTGCCGCTTCGGGATAGACAGAGGTCGCCGCTGCCACGACATCCTGAGGCGCTGCATCCTCAGGCGTCGCGAGCATCGCCCATGCCATCGCCTCGTGTCTCGAGTCCGCCCAGGAAAAGCCTGCAATCCTCTGCGAGTAGGCCCGCGCTTCCTTCGGATAGGCGGCAGTCAGGGCAAGAAGCTCGCGCTCCGCATCGATCTGGCGGCGCTCGTCCGAGGAGAGTGCAGCCGGTACCGGCGCCGCTGCTCCGTAGGCATCATCTGGCACGTATTCCGCTTGCTCCTCCTCGTAGTAGTCCGCATCGTCGTAGCTGGGCCCGTCATAGGTCGGTATCTGCTCCTGCTCGGGACGCGCGGTCCTGCGTGCGGCAGGTGCCTGCGCCGTCTCCCTCGGCAGCGGCTTTCTACGAATCGTCCGCTTCGTCTCTTCGGGATCCATGCCAAGAGCATCTGCAAGCTGCAGGGCATAGGAGTCGATCAGGGGCGAGTCCTTGAGCGGAGCCAGAAGTCCCGCGAGGTCGTCGAGCGCCTTCACGCGGACACCCGGAATCGTGAGGTCGTAGCCTTCGAGCCGCTTTGCGAACACGAAATCGATGAGAGGACGCGCGCCTGCGAGCTGCTTTTCCATCTCCTCTTTCTGATGCGACGCAAGAAACTCCATCGGGTCCTGGTTGTTCGGCAGCACGACGCAGAGAAGCTCGGCTGTCGTCTTGTCCACATACTGGACTGCGCGCTCGGCAGCACGCTGACCCGCCGCATCGCCGTCGAACATGCAGATGATGCGCTTCACGCGCAGCCGCTCGAGCGTCTTCACATGGTCGAGCGAGAATGCCGTGCCAAGCGCTGCAACCGCATTCCTGAACCCTGCCTCGTGGAGGGCAATGACATCGGTATATCCTTCGCACACGATTGCCGTGCCCGTCTCCACCATCGCATCGCGTGCCTTGTCTATCGCGAAGAGGTGCTTCCTCTTGTTGAAGACCGGCGTATCGCCGGTATTGATGTATTTCGCGATTCCGTCATGCTTCGTCGCTTCGAGGATCCTGCCGCCAAAGGCAATCGTGCGTCCCTGCTCATCGTGGATGGGAAACATGACACGGTCGAAGAAGCGGTCGGAGATCCTCCTCGAGCGTTCGCGCCCGAGGTCTGCCGCCACAATCTCCTGGTTCGTGAAGCCCTTAGAGCGCAGATGTGCCGCAAGCATGCCATGCCCCGGCGCAAAGCCGAGGTTCCAGGAACGGCAGATGGCAGAGCCGAAGCCGCGTCCGGAGAAATAGCTCCTCGCCGCAGCAGGACCCTCCCCCTTGCCACGCATGAGCATCGTCGTGTAGAAGCTCTCTGCCTCGGCCAGGCAGGCAAGGAGCCGCTGCCTCTTCGGGCCATGGTGTGCCGTCTTCTCTTCGGTGAGCTCTATGCCGGCACGGTCTGCAAGATAGCGGATGGCATCGGGGAACTCGAGGTTCTCCCTGCGCTGGACATAGCTGAACACATCGCCGCCGGCACCGCAGCCGAAGCAGTGCCAGAGGCCAGTCTGGGGATTCACCTTGAACGACGGAGACTTCTCATGATGGAACGGGCAGCAGCCCCAAAATTCCTGGCCACGCTGCTTCAGCACGACGGTCTCGCCGACAAGCTGGACGATATCGGTCGCCTGCCTGACGCGCTCCTTGTCTTCGTCGGTTATCAACAGATCGCCCCCTCGCTGTCGGCACTCAGGTTCACATGTACCCACTCGATGTTCCCGCGAACCACTGCTTCGAGTTCCGCCATCGAAGAGAACCTGCGCTGTGCCCTGAGCCAGCGGCAGAAGACGACCTGCACCTCCCGTCCATAGATATCGCCGGAAAAGCCGAGGAGATGTGCTTCGAGGAAGTTGGGCCGCTTGGTTTCCTCGAAGCTCTTGGGAGCGCCGACATTGATAGCAGAGGCATAGGGCACGCCTTCCACGACGACATATCCCCCATAGACGCCTTCAGCGGGCATGGCAGAAAGCGGCTCGCACTGGACGTTCGCCGTCGCAAAGCCCATGCCGGTGCCTTCGCCGCGGCCATGCATGACTAAGCCACGGACGTAATGGCAGCGGCCAAGAAGCTCTGCCGCCTCATCGAGCGCGCCCTGCGCGAGAAGATGCCGAATCCTTGTCGCGCTCACAGGCTCCGTGCCTCCGAGAGCCAGATCCTGCGGCACGATATCGATTCCGCGGCTTCCGAGAATCTCCTGGAGCGTTGAGATATCGCCTGCGCCACGTGCGCCGAAGCGGAAGTTCGTGCCGACATGCACGGATACGGGATGAAGCGCTTCCTCGATGCGTGTGCAGAAAGCAGCAGGAGCAAGGCCTGCAAGCTCGGGCGTGAAGTGCATGACAAGGACGGCATCTGCACCGAGAGAAAAAAGGCCCCGTACGCGGTCAGAGACAGAGAGGAGCCTCGCTTCAGGACGCAATCCTACGACTTCGGAAGGATCGGGGTCGAAGGTCACGACGACAGAGGGAAGCTCGCGGCTGCAGGCATCTGCGACAAGGCGGGCAATCAGGGCCCTGTGCCCTAGATGCAGGCCATCGAAGGCGCCGAGCGCAATGACCGATGAGGAGGAGAGCTTTTGGGAGGCTGCCTTGCGCAGATAGAGCGTTCCCAGCTCATGCGCACGTGGCTCGGGCAGCCTGCCTTGTCCGAAGGTGGCTGCATCGACAAGCGCCTGCTTTGCCGCTGCATCGAGCGGCAGCGCGAAGCCGCCACACTGCTCCTGCATATTCTCTCTCCTTGTCTCTAGCGGACGCCTGATATGCCCGCCGGGAAATTCGCGACCGTCTTGAGACGGTCGTTCACACATTCCCACACACCGTATACCTTGCCGGATGAGACCATCGCACAGCGCTCCCCTTCCTTGAGGTCGACACTGCCGAGGGGAAGCGTCTTTCCCTGGAGGAGCTTCTCGAGCTCAGAGTCTGTGACAGCACGCTTCGGCAGGCCGAGCGCACGCACCGGATCTGCCGCAAGGGAAAGGATGCCATCGGCGCCTGCCTCGGCAATCTCCTCGAGCGCATGCGCATTCTTCAGCGTGAGGTTTCCGGATGAAAGGCGCCGGAGCGCCCCGAGGTGCGCGGCACTCCCCAGAGAGCGTCCCAGGTCGCGGGCAATGCTCCTGATATAGGTGCCCTTCGATACCATGAACGCGCAGTCCCAGAAGAGCCCTTCGTCGTCCTCGCCGACTGCAAGGAGCAGGGCCTGGTATATCTCTATCCGGCGCGAAGCAAGCTCGACCGCCTCGCCTTCACGGGCGAGCGCATAGGCACGCTTGCCGTCGATCGAGATGGCAGAGTATGCTGGCGGCACCTGATCCTGCACACCGACAAGGCCAGCCAGGGCTAGGCGTGCTTCCTCCTCATCGAAGAGACGCTTCGGCACCTCGGCCTCGCGCACGGTCTTGCCTTCGCGGTCATCGGTATCGGTCTCGCGGCCAAACGAGATGCGGGCCTCATAGGACTTCTGGTCCTGCGTCAGCATGCCCATAAGGCGAGTGCCCTGGCCGACGCCGATGACAAGAAGGCCAGAGGCGGCAGGGTCGAGCGTGCCGGCATGGCCTACGCGGCGCTCGCCCAAGGCATAGCGCACCTTCGACACCGCATCATGGCTTGTGATGCCTTCCGGCTTGTCGACAGCCAGAAGAAGATTCAGTCCGCTCTGTCCGCGCTTCACTCGCTCACCCCGCCCATGGCAGGAGCGCAGGGCTCGTTCGTGAGCAGTGCCTTGAGGCGTGGCAGCACGACAGAGAGCGCCTCGTCGAGGTCGCCCGTCAGTGTGAAGCCTGCAGCAGCCTTGTGGCCGCCTCCCCCGAGCTCGCGCGCGACGACCGAGATATCGTAGTCGCTCTTCGAGCGCAGGTTGCCACGGACACCGCCGCCAGGAAGCTCCTTCAGGAACAGCGCCACCTCAGCCCCGTCGACGCTTCTCACGACGTCTATGAGCCCGTCGCACTCGTCGAGCTGGGCACCGGTACGCTCGAGGTCGTCCACCGTGGAGTAGCTGTAGGAGATGCGCCCTCCCAGAAACGTCTTGATCCTCGACATGACCATAGCCTCGAGATGCAGGTACTGCAGACGGAAGCTCTGGTAGACATGAAGCGAGACGTTCGAGGGGTTCGCACCGGAATCGACGAGATAGGAGGCGATATCGAAGGCCTCCGGATTCGCGTTCTGGTACTGGAAGCGCCCGGTATCGGTCATGATGGCACAGAAGAGGCAGTCGGCAATCTCCGGCGTCATCTCCGCCTCGATATGCTGTGCGAACTCGGCGATGATGACACCGGTGGCAGCAGCATCGGGACGCACGACGTGCACGTCGCCGAACGGCTTCTCGGAAGGATGATGGTCGATCTCTGCAACCTTCGGCGCGCGCCTGAGCACAGCCTCTGCCTCATTCAGGCGCGACGGTGCCGGCAGATCGACGCTGATGAAGAGGTCTGGTGCCCCTTCATAGTCCTTGGCCTGCACGAAGCCATCGGCACCCGGCAGGAAGGCATAGATCCTCGGCACCGGATCGGCATCTGCCAAGAGGTTCGTGACCGTCTTTTCCGGCCAGCGCCTCCGAAGGATGTGGGCCAAGGCAAGGCCCGAGCCCAGGGCGTCTCCGTCCGGGCTCGTATGGGCGCAGACACAGATCGTCTGCGCCTCCTCAATCAGGGAGACGAGGGCCGCAAACGATGCGGCCTGCGTCTTCATATCGTCGTACTGCACAGTCCCTCTATTCGGCTTCGGTCTCAGATGGCTGGATCGGGTAGCCATCCTCGTCCTTCTCGACCGCGAGCGTCGGCGGGACGTTCTTGAGGGCGCGGGCAATCTGCTCGGCCTCGTCGGTCGTCGTATCGATGCGGAACTCGATCTCGGGCGTCACCCTCCAGGCAACAGCGTGCCCGAAGAGCGAGCGGATGCGGCCCTTTGCGCGGTCGAGCGCCGCCATGACCTCCTCGTAGCGGTCTGCATCGCAGGACACGTAGACACGCATGAAGGACTTGTCGATCGCGACCTCGGCGCCCGTCACGGTGACGAGCGCGAGATCGGGGTCGGAGATCTCGAACAGAAGGATGTCTGCAATCCTCTCGCGCGCCTGTTCGTTTATGCGGCGGGAATTCCTGTTCTGCTTCATGGCTTGACCTTACTCGGTACGGGCAACCTCGACGATCTTGTAGGATTCGATCGTGTCGCCCACATGGATATCCTGATAGTTCTCGAGCGAGATGCCGCACTCGTAGCCGGCCTTGACGCTCTTGACCTCGTCCTTGTAGCGGCGAAGGGATGCGATCGTGCCATCGTAGACGACGATGCCGTTCCTGACCAGGCGAACCTGGTCGGTGGCAGAAACCTCGCCTTCCTGGACCATGCAGCCGGCTGCGATGCCGACCTTCGGAACCTTGTAGGTCTGGCGCACCTCGATCGTGGCGGTCTGCTTCTCCTCCTCCGTCGGCTTGAGCATGCCGATGCGTGCTGCATCGATCTCCTCGATAGCCTTGTAGATGACAGAGTAGGTACGGATCTCGACGCCGTCCTTCTCGGCAGCCTGGCGGGCCTTTGCATCAGGACGGACACCGAAGCCGATGATGATGGCATTGGAGGCGTCTGCGAGGATGACATCGGTCTCGTTGATGGCACCGACGGCAGTGTGGATCACGTTGATGCGGACCTCGGACTGGTCGAGCTTCGAGAGGGCATCGACAAGTGCCTCGATGGAGCCCTGGACATCTGCCTTGATGATGAGGTTGAGCTCCTTGACGTCCTGCTCCTCCATCGTGTCGAAGAGATTCTCGAGCGTGACGTGCTTGGCCTTGTTCTGCTCCTCGATGCGGGCCTTGAGCTGGCGCTGCTCGGCAAGCTGGCGTGCATCGCGCTCGTCGTCGAAGACGCGGAACTCGTCGCCTGCATTCGGGATCGACTGGAGGCCCAGAATCTCGACAGGGTCGGACGGCTTGGCTTCAGCCACATTGTTGCCGTGCTGGTCGAGCATGGCGCGGACGCGTCCGTAGGCCGTACCTGCCACGACAGCATCGCCGACATGCAGCGTGCCCCTGTTCACAAGGATCGTGGCAACAGAGCCGCGGCCGCGGTCGAGCTTTGCCTCGAGGACATAGCCGGATGCGAACGTATTCGGGTTCGCCTTGAGCTCGAGGTAGTCAGCCTCGAGCAGTACTGCCTCGAGCAGGTCCTCGATGCCGATCTTCTTCTTGGCGGAGATGTTCACGAACATGTTCTGGCCGCCCCACTCCTCGGGGATGATGCCATATTCCGTGAGCTCCTGGCGCACCTTGTCCGGATTTGCGCCCGGCTTGTCGATCTTGTTGACGGCGACGATGATAGGAACGTTTGCCGCCTTTGCATGGTTGATGGACTCGATGGTCTGGGGCATGACGCCGTCGTCAGCGGCGACGATCAGGATGACGATATCCGTGACCTTGGCGCCACGGGCACGCATGGCCGTGAACGTTGCATGGCCCGGCGTATCGATGAACGTGATCGTGCGGCCATGGATCTTGACCTGAGAGGCGCCGATGGCCTGCGTGATGCCGCCAGCCTCGCCTGCTGCGACGCCGGTATGGCGGATTGCATCGAGGAGCGACGTCTTGCCGTGGTCGACGTGTCCCATGACGGTGACGACAGGTGGCCTCGGAACGAGATCCTTCGGATCGTCGTAGAAGCTGAAGGAGTTCTCCTCCTCCTTGGTCATGACCTTGACATCGCGGCCAAGGTCGTCGGCGATGAGCTCGATCTGGTCATCTGTCATGCTCTGCGTCATCGTCAGCGGCGTTCCGAGAAGGAACAGACGCTTGATGATGTCATTTGCAGGGACCTTGAGGAGCTCTGCAAGCTCGGCCACGGTCGAGCCCTGCGGAACCTTGATCGTATCGAGCTGGGAGAGGTCCTGGTCGTTCTTCACAGCCTCCTCGATACGCTTCTCCTCGGCAGCCTCGGCAGCCTGCTTGACACGGCGCTCCTTGCGGCGCTTGCGGCGGCCGGTCGATTCGCGCGAGGCTTCCTCGACAGCGGCGCGGGCTTCTTCGAGCACGTGCTCGCGGTTGTATTCCTCGGCAGCACGTGCCATGCGGGTGTAGCGGTCTTCCCCGTCATTCTGCCTGTGGCTGTGCTTCTGGTTCCTGCGGCGGTTCTCGCCACGGCTGTCGGGCTTGCCCTCGCCAGCAGGCGCTGCCTGGGCAGCATTCCTCCTGACTTCGTCCATCGAGAAGCCACGGCGCTCGTTGCGCTCATGGCGCTCATCGTTGCGCTCTTCGCCGCGGCCACCACGATCGGAACGCTCGTTACGGCCGCCACGGTCGGAGGAGTTCCTGCGCTCGGGGCGCTGGCGCTTCCTGGCAGCACGCTCTTCGGCTTCCTGCTTCTTGCGTGCCTCCTTCTCCTCTTCCTGCTGCTTCAGGACCTTCTCCTGCTGGGCGATCTGGTCGAGCAGGCTCGTGAAGGACGGCACGCTCTTCGGAGCCGTGTCCCTGACGCGGTTCTTCTCTGCCTCTTCCTTGGCCTTGCGCTCCTGTTCGGCGCGCTCCTCCTCGGCCTTCTTGCGGGCAGCCTCGGCCTCGCGGCGGCGCTGCTCCTCGACAGCGCGCTCCTGCGCACGGCGCTTCTCGGCAGCCACACGCTCGCGCTCTGCCTCCTCGGCAGCCTTGCGCTCCTCTTCCTTCTTTGCCTCTTCCTCGGCCTTCTTCTGGGCCTCGATCTCGGCGGCACGGGCCTCGAGGATCGGCTTGAGCTTCTTGCGGACAAGGTTCACGTAGACGTCCTCAAGCGTCGAGGACGGCGACTTTGCCGGTATCTTCATCTGATCGAGATATTCGAGCATCTCCTTGCTCGACATCCCATATTCCTTTGCCAGATCATGTACGCGGGTCTTTGCCATGTAACCAACCTTCCTAGATGCGACGGGTATGATGCGACGTTCCGTCGCATTGTCAGATCAGCGAATCGGGATCGTCAGTGACCTCGGCGTCCATGAGCTTCTCGTGGATGCCGCAGTACTTCGATCCCGGACGGGCCATGTTGCGGCAGCGCATGCCGTCAGGACTCACATACTCGCAGCGATGGCCTTCCTCGCCCTCGTCTGCAATCAGCGTGTCCTCCTCATGCTGCACAGCCGGGATATGCGTCCCGTTCAGGATGCTCTTCGCGAGCGACTCGTTCTTGATATCGATATGGTAGCCCGTGAGGCGAGCTGCCAGGCGTGCGTTCTGGCCTTCCTTGCCGATAGCGAGGGAGAGCTGGTCGTCCGGCACGATGACCGTGCAGTAGTTGGACTCGGGGTCGACAAGCACGCGGGAGACCTTTGCAGGCGACAGGGCGTTTGCGACACGCTTAGCCGGATCCTCGTTCCAGAGCACGACGTCGACGCGCTCGCCGCGGAGCTCGGAGACGACCGTGCGGACACGGCTGCCCTTGGGGCCGACGCAGGCGCCGACAGGATCGAGGTGCTCGTCGACAGAGGAGACAGCGACCTTCGAGCGGATGCCCGGCTCGCGGGCGACGGAGTTCACCTTCACGACCTTGTCGTAGACCTCAGGCACCTCGAGCTCGAAGAGCTTCGCGATGAGGTTCGGGTGCGTACGGGAAATCACGATGGCCGGACGCTGGCGCTCGCCGCGCGTCGGCTGCACCGTGCTGTTCGGGTCGCGCACGTCGACGATGATGGCTTTGATGCGCTGATTGTGCGCATAGTGCTCGCCGACCGGACGCTCGTTGCGCTCGTCGGGATGGCGATGGAGATCGAAGTGCGGAAGCTCTGCCTCGACGCCCTCGCGGATCTTCACGATCGTGAAGTCAGGTGTGGACTGGAGCACCGTACCGGTGATGATGTCGCCGATACGGTCGGAGAACTCCTCATAGATCTGCTGGCGGGCAGCATTGCGCACGATGTTGTTGATCTCAGCCTTTGCCTGCTGGGCAGCAAGACGGCTCGTGTCCTTCGGCGTGACGTCGATCTCGTCGAACTCCTCGAACTCGCCGGTCTCGTCGTTCCAGGACTCGTCCTTCGGCTCGAGGCGGTAGACGTATATCCTGCCGGTCTGGCGGTCGATTGTGACCTTTGCGCCCCAATCGAGGTGCAGGATGTCGGCGTAGCTCTTTGCGAGCGACTGCTCGAGGCGGTCGAGCAGATAGAGCTCGTCGATGTGCTTTTCCTTGCAGAGCGCCATGAGCGCTTCCATCATTTCAGATGCCATATCTCATTCCTCCTTGGCGGCCTAGTTCTTGCCGCCACGCTTCTTTCCAGCAGTATCGAAATCGGGCTTGATCGTGCACTTGGCGATCTCATCGAGCGAGAAGCGCTGCTCCCCTTCGTCGGTATCGATCGTGACTGCGCCATCCTCGAAGCCCTTGAGGACGCCCGTCCAGCGCTTTCTGCCTTCAGCCCTGTCCAGCTTGATCTGGACGGTCTCGCCTGCGAAGCGCTCGAAGTCATGCGGACGCCTGAGCGGCCTCGACATGCCCGGCGACGAGATCTCGAGCGTATAGGCCCCCGGGAAGGGATCGAGCTCGTCCACGACCTCGTTGATCCAGCCGCCCTGTGCCGTCACCTCGTCGAGCGTGATCGGCTCTGCATCCTCGTCTGCGTGATCGATCCTGATGCAGACGATCGGAGCGGTCTTTGCGCCCTCGACGCTCACGTCCACGATATCGATCGCATGCGCAGGCGCTGCCTTCTCGAGGGCATCTATGATGTCCTGTTCCTGTGCGCTCTTCGACACAGCCATCCCCTCCTTCGGGCTATCGGCCCTACATAACAAAGGAAGCGGGGCGAAAACTCCACCCCACTTCCTCTACGATTGAACTTTAACAGTGGTAGTTTAATACGAGTGTCACCCATCGTCAAACCTGCACATTTTTCTGAGAGGGAACTCCATGACTCTCCAGCAGCTCCGCTATCTCATCGCCGTGGCCGAGCACGGCTCCATCAATGCAGCGGCAAGAAACCTCTATACCGCCCAGTCGAATGTCTCCTGCGCGATGCGCGACCTCGAAGAGGAGTTCGGCTTCGAAATCTTCACCCGCTCGAACAGGGGCGTCGAGCTCACGGCGGAAGGCACGGAGCTTCTGGGCTATGCCCGCCAGGTCATTGAGCAGGCAGACATGCTCGAGGAGCGCTTCATCCAGGGGTCTGCCCCGCAGGAGCGCCTTGCCGTATCTGCCCAGCATTACGCCTTCTCCGTGCAGGCCTTCGTCGACGTCGTGAAGAGCTGCTCAAGCCCCGAATACGACTTTGTCATGCGCGAGACCGCGACAGGCGCGATCATCTCCGATGTCCGCGACTTCAGGAGCGAGATCGGCATCCTCTATCTCGATGGCTTCAATAGGCCGGTCCTCGAGAAGGCATTCGAGGATGCACGGCTCGACTTCCATCCCCTCTTCGATGCGCCGGTCCACGTCTTCGTGGGCGAGCAGCATCCTCTGGCGGAGAAGGACCTCATCCAGCCCGAAGACCTCGAGCCCTATCCGCGCTACTCCTTCGAGCAGGGTACGGAGAACTCTTTCTATTATTCTGAAGAGCCGCTTTCACAGCTTCCACACAGAAAGACCATCCGCTACTCCGACCGCGGCACGCTCACGAGCCTTCTTACCCACTTCGACGGCTATACGCTCTCCACAGGCGTGCTCTCGGATGAGATGCAGTCAGGCATCGCCTCGGTCCCTCTCGCAGGAGCGCCTACCATGCGTGTCGGCTATGTGATCCACCGTGAAAGGCGTCCGAGCGCCCTGCTCTCCCGCTACATCGAGCGCCTGCGCGAGATCATCCGCACAAACAGCTCGGAGTGCACCTACCTCGAAGACGATGCCGGCACGCGCTAGCGCCTGCATCCCGGCAGGAACATTCCATAGACAGCAGAAGGGCTCCGCACCGTTTTCAGTGCGGAGCCCTTCCTCGAATCTCGTTGAGCCCTCAGGCTAGATAGCGACGATGTTCACGAGCTTGCCTGGAACGACGATGACCTTCTTGATCGTCTTGCCTTCGAGGTAGCTGGCGACAGCCTGCTTCGCCGCCTCCTCGACCACGTCCTTCGATGCATCGGCAGCGACCTCGGCGTGGCCGCGGACCTTGCCCTTGACCTGGACAGCGATCGAGACGGTCTGGCTCTGGGCCTGCTTCTCGTCGAACTCAGGCCAGGGAACGTTGTAGACGGAATCCGTCTCGCCGAGCGCGGCATGCCAGAGCTCTTCGGACCAGTGCGGAGCGATCGGCGCCATCATGCGGACAATCGCAGAAGCGCAGGCGCAGCCAAGCGCTGCATCGCCCGTGCCATTGGGGTGCGCGTTCACATACTTCGATGCTGCATTCACAAGCTCCATGATGGCAGAGATGGCCGTGTTGAACTGTGTGCGGTCGAAGTCCTGCGTGCACTTGATGCCGAGACGGTTGAGCTCGCGGTTGAGCTCCTTGCCGCCCTCGTCGAGCTTGCTGACATTGACAGCGCCAGCTGTCTTCGCATCGGCACCCTCGACGAGCTGCCAGACAATCCTCCAGGCACGCTTGAGGAAGCGGTTGCAGCCTGCGACTGCCTCCTCATCCCAGGAGAAGTCCTTCTCGGGAGGAGCGACGAAGAGGATGGCAAGACGCATCGTATCTGCGCCATACGGCTCGATGACAGAGGAAGGAGGAACGACATTGCCCTTCGACTTCGACATCGTCTCGCCGTTTGCATCCTTGACCATGCCCTGGCAGAGCAGGTTCGTGAACGGCTCGTCGAATTTCACGAGGCCCATGTCGCGCAGGACCTTCGTCCAGAAGCGCGAATAGAGCAGGTGAAGGATAGCGTGCTCGATGCCGCCGATGTAGTTGTCGACCGGCATCCAGCGGTCCACGGCCTCGCTCGAGAACGGCGCCTTGTCGTTGTGGGGGTCGGTATAGCGCATGTAGTACCAGCTCGAGCACGTGAACGTGTCCATCGTGTCCGTGATGCGCTTTGCCGGACGTCCGCACTTCGGGCAGGTCGTCTCATAGAACGGCGCATACCCTGCAAGCGTCTCGCCAGCACCGAGGTCGAGGTTCTCAGGAAGCCTGACAGGAAGGTCCTCTTCTGGCACAGGCACGTCGCCGCAGACGTCGCAGTGGATCATCGGTATGGGGTTTCCCCAGTAGCGCTGGCGGCTGATGAGCCAGTCGCGCAGGCGGTACTGCACCTTCGTGCGGCCGCAGTTGTGCTCCTCGAGCCAGGACACGATAGCATCGACGGCTTCGGAGTGCTTGCCGCCCTTCATGCCCGTGAACTCGCCGGACTGCACGAGGTAGCCCTCTGCTGCCATCGCGGAATCCCAGTCGACGTTCGTGACAACGAGGTCGCGCTGGTCCTTGAGCTCGTCGTAGAGCGGATCTTCCTTCTCGCAAATGATCGGCGGGATCGGCAGGCCATACTTGCGGGCGAAGTCGAAGTCGCGCTGGTCGCCGCAGGGAACGCCCATGACGGCACCGGTGCCGTAGTCCATGAGGACATAGTCGGCAACCCAGATGGGAGCCGGCTTGCCATTGATCGGGTTGATCACATAGCGGCCCGTGAAGATGCCGTGCTTCTCGCGCGCCGTGCCCTGGCGGTCGACTGAAGAGACCTTCTCCGTTGCGGCCTTGAGCGCCTTGAACTCTTCTTCATGCTCTGTGCCAGCCACGAGCTCTGCAGCAAGGTCGCTCTCGGGCGGAAGCACCATGAACGACACGCCGAAGAGCGTATCGGCACGGGTCGTGAAGACCGTGATCGTGCGGTCCGTCGGAGTGACGCCGTCGGTGTCGGCGAGCTTGAAGTCGATCTCTGCACCCTCGGAGCGGCCGATCCAGTTGCGCTGCTGTGCCTTCACGTTCTCGGGCCAGCCAGTCAGCTTGTCGAGGTCGTCCAGGAGCTCTTGGGCGTAATCGGTGATCTTGAGGTACCACTGGGAGAGGTTGCGCTTCTCCGGGATGGAGCCGCACCTCCAGCAGCGGCCCTCGACGACCTGCTCGTTGGCCAGGACCGTCTTGCACGTCGGGCACCAGTTCACCGGGCTCGTCGCACGGTAGGCAAGGCCGCGCTTCCACATCTGGATGAACATCCACTGGCCCCAGCGGTAATACTCGGGGTCGCAGGTGTTGAACATGCGGTCATAGTCGTAGGAGAAGCCCATGCGCTTCATGGTCTTCACGGCCTGGGCGATGTTCTGGTATGTCCACTTTGCAGCCTGCGTATGGTGCTTGATGGCAGCATTCTCTGCCGGCAGGCCGAATGCATCGAAGCCCATCGGATGCAGCACATCGTAGCCACGCATGCGTGCCTGGCGTGCCATTGCATCGCCGATCGTATAGTTCCTGGCATGGCCCATGTGGAGGTCTCCCGAAGGATACGGGAACATCTCGAGCACATACTTCTTCGGCTTGGCGGGATCGGTATCCGTCTTGTAGAGATCCTCTTCCTCCCAGGTGCGCTGCCACTTGGTCTCGATGGCCTGGGCATCGTACTCCGGGATGGCAGACGTCTCGTTCGTGCTGTCACTCATCCTGAGCGCTCCTTCTAACGCGGAAGCAGGTAACGGACTCTGATTATAACGGCTCAGCATTTCCATGCGCTTAAACATCTCGTCCCCATATGGACACGAGGCCGACACGGGCATGTATACCTCGTGGTATAAAGCGTGCGAACTGCTGAAATGGCTCCATAAACGTCACAATGAGTGGGTCTGGCCACAGAGAGAGGAAGGCAATCCTTGCTCCGCTTTGAAGAATATGCGCGTCCGCGCTCGCCCGAAGAGGCGCTCGCGCTCCTTGAGGAACATCCCCATGCCACCGTGCTCGGTGGCATGATGTGGCTCCGCCTCCAGGACAGGACCGTCCCCTATGCGATCGACCTTGCATCGGCGGGCCTTGACTATGTGAAGCACGTCGACGGAAAGATCCATATCGGTGCCATGGCGAGCATCGAGCGTGCACGCACCGACGAAGCATTTGCACGCCTTACCGCAGGCGCCTTTGCAGAGGCGACGGAGGGCATTGTCGGTACCCAGTTCAGGAACCAGGCAACCGTCGGCGGCTCCGTCTTTTCCCGCATGGGCTTCTCCGATGTGCTCTGCTGCCTTCTTCCCTTCGATGCCGAGGTCACGCTCGCAAAGGCTGGCACGTTGCCGCTTGCCGAGTTTGCCCGCATGGGCACCGTGCACGATGTGCTCACAGAGGTTTCGCTATCCGATACGCCGGCACGCGCCGCCTTCGAAGGCGTGAGGCTCTCTGCCACGGACTTCAGCGCCCTCAATGTCTGCGCCGTCTGGCAGGATGGCTCCTGGCGCCTCGCCGTAGGATCGCTTCCGAAGCGTGCAAAGCTTGTGGACCTCTCGTCCTGCACGCTCTCAGAGCACCCATCGAATGACGAGCTCGACCGGGTGGAAGAGCTTGTCGCAGCACTTCCCTTCGGATCCGATATGCGTGGCTCTGCCTCCTGGAGAAAGGCGGCAGCGCGCAAGCTGGCACGCCGTGCCATCGAGCATGCAGCCGCTAATCCGCTTTTAATCTGAAACCTCTGAGATCAGAGAGGATGCACGATGAGCGAAAGCATCGAGATTGCCTTCACCCTCAATGGACGCCCCGTCACGACCAAGGCAGACCCGGCCGAGACGCTCCTCTCCTGGCTCAGGAAGCATGGAATCAAGAGCGTGAAGTGCGCCTGCGAGACGACGAACTGCGGCCTCTGCACCGTGCTTGTCGACGGCTCGCCCGAACTCTCCTGCGCCCTCATCATGTCCCGTGTCTCGGGCCATGAGGTGCTGACGCTCGAAGGCATGGGCAGGGAGCGCAAGGAGCTTGCAGAGTGCCTTGCCGCAGAAGGAGCAGACCAGTGCGGCTTCTGCGCCCCAGGCCTCGAGATGGCCGTGCTTGCGCTCGACCGCACGAATCCTGATGCCACCGACCATGAGATGAGGAGCTTCCTCGCAAACAATCTCTGCCGCTGCACAGGCTACACATCCCAGATGCGTGCCATCAGGCGCTTCCTCGGCCGTGACCGCGCTGCAGGAGCAGAGATCTCCCAAGGCTCTGCCGAAGCAGAGGCGGCCGTCGAGCAGGTGCGCAAAGCCGCTGCCGAGATCGAGACGCCAGACCGTGGAAAGACGCTCTCCTCTGCCGTCGTGAAGAAGGATGCAGAGGCGCTCCTCGCAGGACGTCCCGTCTATACCGACGACCTTGCACCGGATGATGCCTACATCGTGCGTCTCGTGCGCTCCTCTGTCCCCCATGGCCGCGTGCTTTCCGTCGATACGGAAAAAGCGCTTGCAATCCCGGGCGTTGTTGCCATCTATACCTCGAAGGATGTTCCTCATCACCGCTTCACGCTTGCAGGGCAGAGCTACCTCGAGATGAGTCCCTATGACACGTGCATCCTGGACGACACCGTGCGCTACATCGGAGATGAGGTCGCTATCGTCGTCGCCGAGAACGAGGTCGCAGCAGAACTTGCCATGCACGCCGTGAAGGTGAAATACGAGAAGCTGCCCTACGTGCTCGATGTCCGCGAATCCCTCGACAATCCCTGCATCATCCACGACGAGGACGACTGGGCCTTCGGCGGCGACAAGACCGGAGACCCGAAGCGCAATCTCGTCGCGACAGGCGGCCATGAATACGGCGATGTGGATGCAGGCTTCGAAGCAGCCGATGTCGTGCTCGAGCATACCTATCATACGCAGGCAGCCGAACAGTCGATGATGGAGACATTCCGCTGCTATGCAACGACCGATGCCTTCGGCCGCATCACGATTGTGAGCTCGACGCAGGTCCCCTTCCATATCCGCCGCCAGGTGGCGACAGCCTTGGGCATCCCCCAGAGCCGCGTCCGTGTCGTGAAGCCCCGCGTCGGCGGCGGCTTCGGCGCGAAGCAGTCAGGTTCCTGCGAGGTCTACGCTGCCTTTGCAGCCATACAGACCGGACACCCCTGCAAATGCATCCTGACACGCCAAGAGACGCTCTCGGCCACGAACTCCCGCCACGAGATGTATCTCACGGTGAAAATCGGTGCGAAGCGTGACGGCACACTCACAGCAATAGATCTTCATGTCCTCTCCAATGCCGGTGCCTATGGCTACCATGGCTCGACGACCGTGACGCTTGCGGCAGGAAAGACCCTGCCCATCTACAACCAGGTGCCGAGCCGCTTTGCCTACAACGTCTGCTACACCGACACGATGCCGGGAGGCGCCTTCCGTGGCTATGGCGCGACACAGGGCTGCTTTGCCGTCGAGTCTGCCGTGAACGAGATGGCAGATACCCTCGGCATGGACCCTGCCGAAATCCGCCTCAAGAACCTCGTCACGGCAGGCCAGAACCTCCACCAGCTCAACGAAGAGCCGCTCAGGAGCTGCCGGGCAGTGGAGTGCCTGAAGCGCGCGCTCGAGATGGCAGGCTGGAAGGACAGACCCTTGAGCGAAGACCTCGGAGACCGTGTCCGTGGCATCGGCCTGGCGCTTACGATGCAGGGCTCCGGCATCAGCAATGTCGATATCGCGAATGCCGACATCACGCTCGAGGATGACGGATTCTATATCCTCGATATCGGTGCGACCGACGTCGGCACGGGAGCCGATACGATCCTTGCACAGATTGCCGCCGAGGTGCTCGAGTGCCCTGTCGACGATATCGTGGTAAAGGGCGTGGACACCGACACCTCCCCGTACGATACGGGTGCCTACGCCTCGAGCGGCACCTATACCTCGGGTGGTGCCGTGCTCCGCGCAGCCGAGGAGCTCAAGAGAAAGATCTGCGCCCAGGCTGCTTCCTGGTGGAAGGCCGCACCCGACGAGGTCACGTTCTCGGAAGGCGTCGTCACGAGCGCCGACGGCACGCAGCAGATGAGCGTGAAGGAGCTTGCGAACAGGGCCATCGGCTTCGGCCTCAACCAGGGCCATCTTTCCGGCCATGGCGCAAACACGCAGCCGCAGTCGCCTCCTCCCTTCATGGCAGGCGTCGCCGAAGTGGAGGTCGACAAGGCAACCGGCAAGGTCACGCTCACCGACTATGCTGCCGTCGTCGACTGCGGCACGGTCATCAATGTGCCGCTTGCCCGTGTGCAGGCAGAGGGTGGCCTTGTCCAGGGCATCGGCATGGCCCTGACCGAGCAGGTCGTCTACGATGCACACGGTCACATGCGCACCGATTCCTTCATGCACTACAAGATCCCCTCGCGCCTCGATGTACCCGACATGCGCGTGGAGTTCATGCCCAGCTATGAGCCGACTGGCCCCTTCGGTGCCAAGTCCATCGGCGAGGTCGTCATCAATACGCCCTCCCCGGCGATTGCAAGCGCCGTCGCCCATGCGACAGGCCGCTACGTGAGGTCGCTTCCGATCCTGCCGGAGAAGGTCCTGCTCGGCGAAGATGGCTAGGCAGTTTTCATAGCGCAGGCAGAGCGCCTTCCGGGTCATCCGGGAGGCGCTCTCTTCTTCTCAGCCTTGCTATGAAAAGAGCCCCTGCACGAAGCAGAGGCTCTGAGCAGATCTTGTCTTCGCTCCTACCGGAAGTTCACGTTCGGATCCTGGTCCTTCAAGACGACGTCGTGTGCTCCGCCCTCGACGAGCGAGGTTGCGCTCACAAGCGTGAGCTTTGCCTTGTCGCGAAGCTCTTTGAGGTTGAGGGCACCGCAGTTGCACATCGTGGAGCGGACCTTCAGGAGCGAGCCATCGACGTTCTCCTTGAGCGAGCCCGCGTACGGGACATAGGAGTCGACGCCTTCGACGAAGGAGAGGCCCTTCTTCTTGCCGCCGAGGTCGTAGCGCTGCCAGTTGCGGGCACGGGCAGAGCCCTCGCCCCAGTACTCCTTCATGTAGGAGCCATTGACATTCACGCGGCGGGTCGGGGACTCGTCGAAGCGTGCGAAGTAGCGGCCGAGCATCATGAAGTCAGCACCCATAGCAAGGGCAAGCGTCATGTGGTAGTCGTAGACGATGCCGCCGTCAGAGCACACCGGCACATAGACGCCGGTCTCCTTGTAGTACTCGTCACGGGCACGGCAGACATCGATGAGAGCAGATGCCTGGCCACGGCCGATGCCCTTCTGCTCGCGCGTGATGCAGATGGAGCCTCCGCCGATGCCAACCTTCACGAAGTCAGCGCCGCAGTCCGCGAGGAAGCGGAAGCCTTCGGCATCGACGACGTTGCCAGCGCCGACCTTCACGGAATCGCCGTAGTGGGCACGAATCCAGTCGAGCGTGAGCTTCTGCCACTCGCTGAAGCCCTCGGATGAGTCGATGCAGAGCGCATCGGCGCCTGCCTCGATGAGGGCAGGGACGCGCTCGGCATAGTCGCGCGTGTTGATGCCGGCGCCGACCATGTAGCGCTTGTGGGCGTCGAGGAGCTCGTTCGGGTTCGACTTGTGGGAGTCGTAGTCCTTGCGGAAGACGAGGGAGACGAGGTGCTGATCCTTGTCGACAATCGGCAGCTGGTTGAGCTTGTGCTCCCAGATGATATCGTTTGCGGTCTTGAGCGTCGTGTCGTCGGGAGCGGTGATGAGCTTTTCGAACGGCGTCATGAAGTCGCGGACAAGCTTGCCACGGTCGTCGCGCGAAGGACGGTAGTCACGGGACGTGACGATGCCGAGGAGCTTGCCGTGGCCGGTGCCGTCATCCGTGACGGGCATGCAGGAGTGGCCCGTCTCTTCCTTCAGGTCCATGACCTGCTGGAGCGTCATGTCAGGCGTGAGCGTCGAGTCGGACTCGACAAAGCCTGCCTTGTAGGACTTGACCTCTGCGACCATCGCAGCCTCGGCCTCCACGGACTGTGAGCCATAGATGAAGCTCATGCCGCCCTGCTGGGCAAGCGCGATTGCCAGACGCGGACCGGAGACAGCCTGCATGATTGCAGACACCATCGGGATGTTGAGCGTGATCGAAGGCTCTTCTCCACGCTTGAAGCGCACGAGCGGTGTCTTCAGGGAAACATTGTCCGGAATGCACTCGGATGATGAATAGCCAGGCACCAGCAGGTACTCAGAGAAAGTGTGAGACTCTCCTTCGAAGAATGTTGCCATGAAGCGTTGCCTCCATCTGCTCGAAACGCTACGTCCGTTTTGGTTGAACGGATTGTAGCACCCATCTGCCTATTATTTGCATCCATTCACCTAAAACGGGGAATCGGGCGCAGAACCCGATTCCCCGCATAAGCTCCCCTATCCTTCGTTCATGACATCCTGGAAGTTGACAGCAATGTCATGCTTCGTGGGCACCCATTCGACCTTCTTGAACAGCGCCACGACCGTAATCGGAATGTACGTCATCATGAACAGCGGGAACGTGAAGATGTTCGTGATGATGCGCCACTTCTTGCGCGCATGGATGTGCTTGCGCTCGGAGACCGTCGTGATGATTGCGAGCAGGAAGAACACGACATACATGGAGCCGAAGGTCATGACAAGAGAGCCGACACACATGAGGAGCTCGCCCTGCGTTGCCAAAAAACCATGGCTTGCCGCGCCGATGCCGAGATAGGCGGCATTCACGAACGCGGAGATGAGCGTCAAGATCATGCCTGGAGCGATGGTCATGAGCAGGTCATAGGAAGCGAACTGCTTCTTGCGGATGCCGTGGGCAAGGTCGCGCACATAGCTGAAGAAGACCTGGTAGAAGCCCTTCGTCCAGCGCATGCGCTGAATCCAGGATGCCTTGAACGTGACCGGCTGCTCATCGAAGAACTCTGCTGGTGCGTAGCCGATCTGGATGTTGTTCGCGGCGCAGAACGTCGAGAACTGGATGTCCTCCGTGAGCAGGTGGAAATCCCAGCCGTGCATGCCGCGGATGATGCTCGAGGAGACAAGCCAGCCAGAGCCCGAGATGGCAGCAGAGGTGCCAAGCTCCATGCGGGCATTGTTCAGGAACTTCGCCTCGCGCAGGAACCAGAGCGCATAGGCTGCAGAGACCCAGGAGGAATCGAAGTTCTTGGAGTTGCGGTAGGACGTGAGGACCAGATAGCCCTGGTCGAAGGCATCGTTCATGATCTTCGTATAGTCAGGCGAGACGATGTTGTCGGCGTCGAAGACGAAGAAGCCGTCATACTTGTCGCCAGTCTCGTCGAGGATGCGGTTGAACGCATAGTCGAGGACCCAGCTCTTGCCCTTGCGCACAAGGTCATTGCGCTCCCAGGTGATGGCACCGGCATCGAGCGCTTCCTTGTACGTGTTGTCCGTGCAGGCATCTGCCACGACATAGACGTCCATGAGCTCACGCGGATAGTTCTGCGAGAGGATGGAGCGCACGAGGTTGCCGATGACAGGCTCCTCGTTGTGGGCTGCAATCACGAAGGCATAGCAGTGCTGCTTCTTGGCAGGCGGTATCTTCACGTCGCCGCGTCTCCACACATGCAGGATATAGACGAACTGGTAGAAGTATGCCAGCGTGAAGAACAGCAGCATGATGAAGTTGAAGATTACGATGGGCGTCAGGCCCGCCTTGATCATCGTATATCCCACGAAGCAACCCCTCTTTCCTCAGGCGCACATCGGGCGCTCTCACAGGGACAGGCCAAGCTCCGGGCACACCTCGCGTCCCCGCTCGGTCTGGCCCATCGAGGTACCTTGAAGTGATTCTAATACATTCAGAAGATCGTCTGGCAGTCTGTCAGCCAACTCTATGGTCTCTCCAGTACATGGATGGTCGAAGCGAATATGCCAGGAGTGGAGGAACTGCCGTGTGAGCCCCTTGTTCTGAAGGAGGCTGCCCTTTCCGTAGAGCGGATCTCCTACAACCGGGTGTCCGATATGGCGCATATGCACGCGGATCTGGTGCGTGCGCCCCGTATAGAGGTGGCACTCGAGGAGGCTGTAGCCTTCATCGCGCCTTCCTGCCTCGAAGCGCTCGAGCGTCTTGAACGTCGTAATCGCTTCGCGTGCCCCCGGATCGTCCGATACCGCCATGCGCAGGCGGTCCTTCGTGGACCTCGCAATGCCTGTCACGATCGTGCCGTCGTCAGGTGCCACATAGCCATGCACGAGCACGACATAGCGCCTGTCGAGGACACGGAGGCGGATGAGGTCCTGGAGCGCCTTCTGCGTCCTGTCATCCTTGGCGGCAACCATGAGGCCCGAGGTATCGCGGTCGAGCCTGTGCACGATGCCGGGGCGCTCCTCTCCCTGGAGCATGCCGAGATGTCCATAGCCGCAGTGAGCGACGAGCGCATTGGCAAGCGTATCGTCCACGTGGCCCGGCGCCGGATGGCAGACAAGGCCTGCCTGCTTCGAGAGCACGATCAGATATTCGTCCTCGAAGCGGATGTCGAGCGGTATATAGGGATTGGGGGCAAGAGGTCCGCCTACCTCTTCCGGCTCTTCGACTTCGGCCTGGATGCGGTCGCCCAAGCATACCTTCTCGCTCTTCGAGTCGGCATGCGTGCTGTTGATCGTGACGGCACCGGATTCGATAAGCTTGGCGCAGGCGCTCCTCGACGGCATATTGTCCTGAGATGCCAGAAAGCTGTCGAGACGCTCGCCGTCGCCTTCCGGCCCCACGAGAAATGTCCTGAGTGCACTAGCCACGCCTGTCCTCGCCTCCCTCACGGATAAGGCAGATGAGAACGCAGATGACGCCCAGCGTCACGAAGATGTCCGCAACATTGAAGACCGGAAAGTCCATGAACTGGGTCGCGAAGAAGTCTGTGACAGATCCCTGGACGAGGCGGTCGATCATGTTGCCGATGCCGCCGCCTGCGACAGCGCCAAGCGCGAGTGCGAACGGCACCGAGAGCTCTTCCTTCCAGACGGCGAGAAGAGCCAGGATGAAGATGGCGACAGCTATTGCGACGAAGAAGAAGCCCTTGCCCTCGCCCATCGAGAAGGCAGCGCCTGTGTTCTCCACATGGAGAAGGCGCAGCACGCCGGGAATGAAGGGAGCGGTGTCTCCTGTCTTTGGGAGCGCGCTCCTCACCCAGGCCTTCACGATCTGGTCCAAGATGACAGCCACTGCCGCCATCGCCAGAAAGAGCGTGAGCCTTGTCCTTCGTCCTGCCTTTGCCATCCATCCTCCTTCTTCATGAAAAGGCGGCCATGCCAAGCACGGCCGCCTCCTATTGTTGCACGGAATCGCTATGCGCGTGCGTTTGCCTCTTCGACGGCTGCGTGGCAGCGCGGGCAGAGGCCGTCTGCGCCGAGCGTGCGCCAGTTCCAGCAGCGCGGGCACTTCTCGCCCTCGGCCGGAAGCACAGTGCAGGCAAGCTCGTCGCCCTCGGAAAGCTTCACGTCAGAGCAGACGAACGGCTCGGCGAGATCGCAGCCAAGCTTGCCAGCGAGGAGCTCATACAGGTCATGCGGCAGCACGAGCTCGGCACGAGCAGCCTGGGACGTCTTCTCGGCAATCGTCCCTGCTGCCTGCGCCTCCTCGTATGCCTTCGTGAAGGCGCTCCTGGCCTCGGTCATTGCGTTGTAGGCCGGCAGGTACTTCTCGAAGACCTCGTCTGCGACCGGGTTCTCGAACCAGTCGAGAAGGGCGGCGAACGTCTGGCCATCCTTGAGCGACTTCGGCAGGTATGCCATGGCCTCGTCGGTCGTATAGGCAAGGATCGGCTGGAAGTCGTGGATGAGCATCGAGAGGATGTATGCCCAGGTCGTCTGTGCGCTCCTGCGCTCCTTCGAGTCCCTGCCGCCGCAATACATGCGGTCCTTCGTCGCGTTCAGGTAGCCGTTCGAGAGCTCCGTCACGTAGTCGTAGAGGTTGCGGTAGACGACATTGAAGCGATACTCGCCATACGCCTTCTCGACAGCCTTGTGGACCTCGCACATATGGGCAAGCGTCAGCTTGTCGTAGGCCGTGAGCTCCTCGAAGGGAAGTCCGTCGGCATCAAGCTCGAACTGGCCCTCGAGCTCGCCGAGGAGGAACCTGAACGTATTCCTGATCTTGCGGTAGGCATCGCCGACGTGGTCCAGGATCGTGTCGTCGCAGGGAACATCGGTCGACGTATCGACAGAGGCCACCCAGAGACGCAGGACATCCGCACCGCGTGTGTTGCAGACCTTGTTCGGGTCGATGACATTGCCGAGGGACTTGGACATCTTGCGCCCTTTGCCGTCAAGCGTGAAGCCCTGGGAGACGACAGACTTGTAGGGAGCTACGCCGTAGGCGCCCACGCTTGTCATGAGCGAGCTCATGAACCAGCCGCGGTGCTGGTCGGAGCCCTCGAGGTACATGTCGGCCGGGAACTTGAGGTACGGACGGTGCTTGCAGACAGCAGTGTGCGAGACGCCAGAGTCCCACCAGACATCGAGGATGTCCTTGTTCGCCTTGAGGTTGTGGCTGCCGCACTTCGGGCAGACGCAGGCATCGCCGAGGTAATCCTTCGGATCCTCCGTGAACCAGGCATCGGAACCCTTGGCACGGAAGAGGTCGATGACCTTGTCGAGCGTCTCGTCATTCAGCACGGTCTCGCCGCAGTCCTGGCAGGTGTAGGCAGGGATGGGCACGCCCCAGTTCCTCTGGCGCGAGATGCACCAGTCCGGGCGCTGCTCGACCATGGAGCCGATGCGCTTGATGGAATGGGCCGGATAGAAGCGGACGTGGCTGAGCGCGTCGAGCGCCTCCTTGCGAAGGCCGGTCTGGTCCATGGAGACGAACCACTGGCTCGTGGCACGGAAGATGACCGGCTGCTTGCAGCGCCAGCAGTGCGGATAGGAGTGCGTGATGTCTTCATGAAGGATGAGGGTGCCACGCTCCTGGAGCCACTCGATGATCTTCGGGTTGGCATCGTTCACGTTCATGCCGGACCAGGGGCCGCCTGTGCCCATGCCGTCGCCCTTGTAGAAGTTGCCGTCGTCGTCGACCGGCATCACGATCGGGATGTTGAAGCGCATGCCGGCATTGTAGTCGTCGACGCCGTGGCCGGGAGCGGTATGGACAATGCCGGTGCCATCTTCGAGCGTGACGTAGTCAGCATAGATGAACTCGCCTTCGACGCCCTGGTCGCCGAAGATCGGCTGCTTGTACTTGTTGTGGCAGAGCTCGGTGCCCGTCATCTTCCAGACAGAGCCGTCAGCGGTGCGGGCAAGCTCGTAGTCGCTGTAGCCGAACTTCTCGCAGTCCTTCTCGACGAGCGCCTCTGCCATGAGCTCGCAGCGTCCGTCAACGACGACGCCGACGTACTCGGCTTCAGGATGGAGGATCACGGCGTCATCGGCAGGAAGGGTCCAGGGCGTCGTCGTCCAGATGTCGACCCAGAGATTCCCCTTGTAGGCCTCGAGTCCCTCCGGCACTGTCGTCATCTCGAAGCGCACGAAGATTGCCGGCGACACCTCGTCGCTGTACTCGATCTCCGCCTCGGCGAGAGCCGTATGGCAGTGCATGCACCAGTGCACCGGCTTCCTGCCACGATAGATGGCGCCCTTGTCGAAGATGGCTTTGAAGATCTCAACGTCGGTCGCATCGTAGTCATGCGTGTAGGTCAGATACGGATTTGCCCACTCGCCGAGGACGCCGAGGCGCTTGAAGCCCTGGCGCTGCGTGTCGACCTGCTCGACAGCCATCTTGTTGCAGATCTCGCGGATCTTGACGGTCGGGAGCTGGTTGAACTTCTCCGTGCCGAGCTTCTCCTCGACCTTGTGCTCGATCGGCTGGCCGTGGCAGTCCCAGCCCGGAACATACGGCGTCTGGTAGCCGCGCATGGACCAGTAGCGGTTGATGATGTCCTTCGAGATCTTGTTCTGTGCATGTCCCAGATGGATCGGGCCGTTTGCATACGGAGGTCCGTCATGCAGCACGAACTTCTCGTGACCTTCGTTCTTCTTGAGAAGCAGGCCGTACACATCGTTCTGCTCCCACTGCTCGAGACGTTTGGGCTCATGCTGTGCAAGGCCTGCACGCATGGGGAACCCGGTCTTCGGCAGGTTCATCGTCTTCTTGAACTCGTTAGCCACCTTGAGACCCTCGCTTTCCGGAAAGCTTTAGGGCTTTCCCTCCCAAAGGACGCCCTGCATAAATAAAGCGCCCCGTCCCTCTTGCTGGGACGAAGCGCTGCTTTTGGCACACTTCGCTTGTAGACCACCCAGCGAGCGGAAACTCCGCCGTACTCGGCTGGCCTATGACGGCGGCCAATCCGGTGGTGCCTACTTGCAGGGCTTCTGCGTTCGGGCCACGGCTCCAAGGTGATATTCCCTTCCGCTCCGGTCACGGGATTCCAGCAGCCCCGCTCTCTGACGGCCGTGCTTGGAAGGTACTCGTCCTCTTCATTGCCTCTGGCGACACATAGTAGCACTCATCGGCCTCCGAAGGCACCTGCTCATATATTCTGGACAGAGAAACGATGCTGCCCTGAAACAATTGCTGCCGGAACGCTCGTGGCGCATCTCTTATATATGCTCCTGAGCCTTCCGCTCATGGATTTGTCGCATCCATGCTCAATCTGGTATGCCAGTATGGTCACATCTATGTAGATATGACGAGAAGAAAGCAGAGCATGGGCGAACCAGAACCGGCCGACAGGCGCTATCTCGAGCTTCTCTCAGAGAAGTTCCCGACCGCCCAGACGGCATTCACCGAAATCATCAATCTCGAGGCAATCCTCAACCTGCCGAAGGCAACCGAGCACTTCGTCTCCGATATCCACGGCGAGTACGAGGCCTTCGAGCATATCCTCAACAACTGCTCGGGCGTCATCCGCGAAAGGGTGCGCTCGACGTTCTCTCTGGAGCTCACGAAGAGCGAGCAGCAGGACCTCTGCACGCTCATCTACTATCCGACGGCAAAGCTGCGCCGCATGAAAGAGGAGGGACGCGCGACCGAGGAGTGGTATGCGATCACCCTCACGCGCCTCGTGCGTCTGGCACGCTACCTTTCGGGCTCCTACACCCGCTCGAAGGTCAGAAAGGCAATGCCTGTCGCCTATGCCTACATAATAGATGAGCTCCTGCACTTCACGCCGGACGAGCGCAAGGTGCGCCAGGTCTACCACGAGCGCATCATCACCTCGATCATCGACACGGGGTCTGCTGACGACTTCATCTGCTCGCTTGCCTCCCTGATCAAGCGCCTCGCTGTCGACAGGCTCCATGTGGTCGGAGACATCTATGACCGGGGCCCCCACGCCGAGCTCATCATCGAGCGCCTCATGCGCTACCACTCGGTCGACATCCAGTGGGGAAACCACGATATCCTCTGGATGGGGGCAGCCGCAGGGTCTCCCGTCTGCCTTGCCGCCATCATCCGCAACAACATCCACTACGATGCCCTCGAGATCCTCGAGAACTCCTATGGCATAAGCCTGAGGGAGCTGGCGCTCTTTGCCGAACGAACGTACAAGAAGGACGATGTGCTCTCCCCCTTCGAGAAGGCTATCTCCGTCATCATGTTCAAGCTCGAAGGCCAGACCATCCAGCGCCATCCGAACTGGCAGATGGAAGGACGGCTCCTTCTCGGAAACATCGACAAGGAACGCGGCTGTGTCCGCATCAACGGCACCGAATACGAGCTCACGACATCCGACTTCCCGACGGTCGACCCCGAGTATCCCTATCGGCTGAGCGTCGAGGAATCCAAGGTCATGGCAAACCTCGTCGAGAGCGCACGCACCTCCGAACGCCTGCAGCGCGACATAGGCTTCCTCTATGACCACGGATCGATGTATCTCGTGCATAACCGGAATGTCCTCTTCCATGCCTGCCTTCCGATGAAGCAGGATGGCTCGTTCAATCCCGTGAAGCATGGAGACACCCTCTACGCAGGCAAGGCATACCTCGACTATGCGGAGCGCGTCGCAAGGACTGCCTGGCACCAGCATGACCAGCTCTCGCTCGACTGGATGTGGTACCTCTGGTGCGGCCGCTTCTCGCCCCTCTCCGGCCGCGAGGTCAGGACGTTCGAGCGCACGTATGTGAAGGACAAGAGCACCTGGAAGGAGCCGAGAGACCCCTATTATTCGCTCGTTACGCGTCCCGAAATCGCAGACCGCGTGCTTGCCGAGTTCGGCCTCACAGGCCCGCACTGCCATATCGTGAACGGGCACACGCCCGTGCATGCCTCTGCCGGCGAGAGCCCGATCCGCGCAGACGGCAAGGTCCTCGTGATCGACGGCGGCTTCTGCCGTGCCTACCACCACACGACAGGCATTGCAGGATACACGCTCATCGCCGAGGATACCGGCATGCGCATCAAGGCGCACCGCCCCTTCAGCTCCATCCACGACGTGCTCGACCTCAACGAGGACATCGTGTCCGATACGGACAAGTTCGAGTATGAGGAGCGGCCGCTCCTCATCGGCGACACGGACACCGGCGCTGAGATCCGGCAGCAGATATCGGATCTTCGGGCCCTTCTCGATGCCTACCGTACCGGCCTTCTCGTGGAGCATGCTGCGCACTGACGCAGCATGCTCCCTTTGCTCCTTTTTCATATGCAGGTGTCAGCGACAGTGAGCTTGGGGTACAACAACTCACAATGCAGTTGGACGAGGGCGCTTCTGCGCCCGCAAGGAGAAGACGATGGACAACAAGAAGCAACGGCAGTCGATGATCCTGTACCTGATCGTCGCTATCGCGCTGATCTTCGGCCTGAACTCGTACTTCAATCCCAACCTGTACCAGCAGGTGACGGATGTAAGCTACAGCACATTCCTCGAGATGGTCGACGACAACCAGGTCTCTTCGGTAGACCTCGATACCAGCACGAACGAGATCACGTTCAAGGCCAAGGACTCTTCCGGCACCGAGAAGACGTATTCGACGACCGCGTTCCCGAACGATGACAATCTCGTCAGCAGGCTCTCCGAGCACAAAGTCGACATGTCGGCATCCATCCCGAACGAGAGCTCGAACCTGCTCTACTACATGCTCCTGAGCTACATCATCCCACTGGCGATCGTGTTCTTCCTCGGCTGGCTCATCAACCGCCGCATGCGCAAGCAGATGGGCGACACGATGGACTTCTCGAGCGGATCGGGCTTTGGCGGCCTTGGAGGAGGCGGCCTCGGCAAGTCCTCTGCCAAGGAGGTCAAGGGCGAAGAGGTCCACACGACCTTCAAGGATGTCGCAGGCCAGGACGAGGCAAAGGAATCCCTGCAGGAGATCGTGAACTTCCTGCAGCACCCTGAGAAGTACAACGAGATCGGTGCACGCTGCCCCCGTGGCGCTCTGCTTGTCGGCCCTCCGGGCACAGGCAAGACCCTCCTCGCACGTGCTGTCGCAGGCGAGGCCGGCGTCACGTTCTTCCAGATCTCCGGCTCCGAGTTCGTCGAGATGTTCGTCGGCCGTGGTGCCGCAAAGGTCCGCGACCTCTTCAAGGAAGCGAACAAGAAGGCTCCCTGCATCGTCTTCATCGATGAGATCGATGCTGTCGGCAAGAGGCGCGACACCTCGATCAACTCCAATGACGAGCGCGAGCAGACGCTGAACCAGCTCCTCTCCGAGATGGATGGCTTTGACAACCACAAGGGCATCGTCGTGCTTGCCGCCACGAACAGGCCCGAGACGCTCGACCCGGCACTGCTGCGCCCAGGCCGCTTCGACCGCCGCATCCCCGTCGAGCTCCCCGATCTTGCCGGCAGGAAGGCAATCCTTCAGCTCCACGCGAACGACGTGAAGATGGAACCGGGCATCGACCTCGATGTTATTGCCCGCTCGACCCCAGGCGCTTCCGGCGCTGACCTTGCCAACATCATCAATGAGGCAGCCCTCCGCGCAGTCCGCATGGGCAGGAAGCGCGTCTCCCAGGAAGACATCCAGGAATCCGTCGAGGTCGTCATCGCCGGCGAGAAGCGCAAGTCGACGGTGCTCTCCGAGCATGAGAAGCAGGTCGTCTCCTACCATGAGGTCGGCCACGCTATCGTCGCCGCCACCCAGCGCTCCGATGCTCCGGTCCAGAAGATCACGATCGTGCCGCGCACGTCGGGCGCTCTCGGCTATACGATGCAGGTCGACGAGAACGAGCATTTCCTGTCCACGAAGAAGGACATGGAAGAGCAGATCGCTGTCCTCTGCGGCGGCCGCGCTGCTGAGGAGCTCATCTTCGGCGAGGCCACCAACGGCGCCTCGAACGATATCGAGAAGGCAACGCAGATCGCCCGCGCCATGGTCACGCAGTATGGCATGACCGAAGAGCTCGGCATGGTCGCCCTCGGCCAGCAGAGGAACCGCTACCTCGGCGGCGGATCTGAGCTCACCTGCTCCGAAGGCACGGCCGAGAAGGTCGACGAGATGGTCCAGAAGCTCGTCGAGGAGGGCCACCAGACCGCCCTCAAGACGCTCCAGGACCACCGCTTCAAGCTCCATGAGATTGCCCGCTATCTCCAGAAGAAGGAGACCATCACGGGCGAGGAGTTCATGGCAATGTTCACGCGCGATGACGGCTTCGCCCCGCGCCCTGCACAGGCCCCGGCCCAGCAGTAGAACATCTGCTCCACCACAAGCAAGCGGGAGGCACTCACCAGTGCCTCCCGCTTTTCATGTCAAGCTATTCTCTTTGCGCTCTCCCCTAGCGCCTGGCGCAGAGCTCCCAGAACGTGACTGCCGAGCTTGCTGCCACATTGAGCGAATCGACACCGTGGCTCATCGGGATGATTGCGTGCCTGTCGCAGCGCAAGAGCACCTCATCAGAGAGTCCATAGCCTTCAGAGCCGAAGAAGAGCGCCTCATGGAGAGGCTCCTTCAGGGCCGGATCCGAAAGCGGCACCGCATCATCCGTGAGTGCCAATGCCGCCGATGTGAAGCCGCTGCGTTCCAGGAGTGCGAAGAATTCCCCAGGCCATCTGCCCTCTGCCTTTGCCCACGGCACCTGGAAGATCGTTCCCATGGATACCCTCACAGACCTTCTGTTCCAGGGGTCGGCACAGTCAGGCGCGACAATCACGCCGTCCACGTCGAGCGCCGCGGCAGAGCGGAAGAGCGCCCCCACATTCGAGACATCGACGAGTCCTTCGAGCACCGCGAGACGCACGCGCTCCTTCTCTGCGCAGAGGCGCTCAAGAAGCCCTTCTGCGGAAGGCAGCTGCGGGCGCTTCATCGCAGCGAGGACGCCACGGTTGAGCCTATATCCTGTGACCTTCTCCGACATGTTGTGCGGAAGGAGAAGCACCGGCACATCGTCTGGCCAGACAGCTAGAAGGGATGAAATGCTTCCGACCTGCGACTCGTCTGCCAGAAGCGAGAGCGGACGCACGCCTTCCTTGAGCGCTACCTCGATAGCGATCTGGGACTCGCAGATGAGAAGGGCACGCTCCGGCTCGAGCTCGCATCTCAGCTGATGGTTCGTGAGCCTCAGATACGGGTCAAGCCTTGGATCTTCGAGGTCTTCGATCAATTCTGGCTTCACGTTCTGGACCTTTCGTTTGAGCTCTGCCGTACGCCTCCCAATGCTGCTACGATAGCATCTTCGGAACCCAAGACTGGAAAGAGAGTCGAAGAGCAGTGTCCAGACATATGGAAAGCGATACGAGAAGGCCTGCCCACAGCGCAGCGCATATGTCGACCGCACAGGATGGGCAGAGCACCCCGAAGCATGAGGCAAGGCACGAGGCGCCCAGGCGGGAGCGTCCGGAGCAGAAGAAGCTGAGGTGCAAGAAGGTCTCGAAGGCTCCCATCATCATCGCGGTCCTCGCTGCCATCTATCTTGTTGGCTCCGTCTTCTTCCTGAGCCATGCCCTTCCAGGCACCACAGCAGCAGGCAGAGACATTGCATTCGCAGGCTCCTCCAAGATCTCTGCCACCCTCAGGGATGCGTCGGATGGCTTCTCGGTCACTGTCACCGATGCGGATGGCACTGAGAGCTTCATGGTCTCGGGTGATGATGCAGGCTTTGCTTACGATGCAGACAAGGCTGCTTCCGAGCTCCTCAAGGCCCAGAACGGCTTCGTGTGGCCTGTCGCAGCTGTGCGTTCCCTCTTCGCGAAGACCGATATCGTGCTTCCGTCTGATGCCGTCACGCTCGACGAGGAAGCCCTCTCGGATGCCGTGAGCACGGCCGTCGAGAACGTGAACGAGACAGCCACGCCCTCTGAGGATGCTCATCTTGCCTACGACGCAAGCCAGTCCACCTTTGTCGTCGCTTCTGAGACGAGGGGCACCCAGCTTCACGAGGACATCGTCGAGAACGCCGTGCGGACATCTTTCCAGCATCTGGCAAGCTCCTGCAAGCTGAACGATGCTGCCTATATCGCGCCAGAGGTCCTCTCGACCGATGAGCGCCTCGCCGCTGCCATCCCTGCCGCCAACTCCCTCATGGGCGCCCAGCTCACGATCACGCTCGACGGCACGACCGTAGCGACGCCTTCCGACAACGTCGTCGCTGACTGGATCGAGCTCGATGATTCCTTCATGCCGCAGCTGACGCAGGATGCCATCGAGAAGTGGGCAGAGGACAATTTCGATACCGTGGGGACCACGCGTACATTCACGAACTATGCAGGTGAGACGAAGACTGTCTCCTGCAACACGAACCCCGAGTCGGAAAGCACCTATGGCCAGCTTGTGGATGCTGAGAGCTTCGCTCAAGAGGCCTATGCCGCCGCTATGGCAAAGGACACTGCGACAATCGATATCCACGTCACCCAGGAGGCAGATGGCTTCACGGAAGCCGGTGCGGCTGACTGGGGAGACCGCTACATCGACGTGGACATCACGAACCAGCATGCCGTGCTCGTGGATGCAGGACAGGTGCTCTGGGAATCCGATGTCGTGACCGGCAATGTCGCTGCCGGCAATGACACACCTCAGGGCGTCTTCACGATCCAGAACATGATGAACTCCATCACGCTCACGGGCGAGGATGCCTCCGAAAACTTCGTATACAACTGGATGGGCTTCATCAGCACGGTCTGGGGCCTCCATGATGCAACGTGGAGAACCGAGTTTGGCGGCGACATCTACAAGACAGACGGCAGCCACGGCTGCGTGAACCTGCCGCTCGATGCGGCCAACGAGCTCTACGATCTCGTGCATGTCGGCGACGTCGTGGTCGTGCACGAGTAGAGCCTCTTTCTCCGTTCGCACAGGACGGTCTGCCATTTGCCGCTCTAAGGGATGCATTCATCCATATCTGCTGCAAGATTTATGGCACTATCCGCACCCGAGCGAAAGGAGCCTCCATGGGCCAGTATGTTCTGAACGAGAAGGATGGCCGCTACCTCTTCAACCTGTGCTCCAGCAATGGCCACATCCTGGGCACGTCTCTTGTCTTCCCGTCGCGCGAGGAGTGCCTTGCCGGCATCGATGCCGTGCGCGAGGATGCACCGGCTGCTGCTGTCGAGGATTCGACCGTCGATGCCTTCAAGCGCGAGCCGGCACCGAAGTACCGCATCTACGAGACGCTCTCGGGCAACTACTTCTTCCGCTTCTTCACGAAGGACAACGGCGACATCTTCCAGTCGCACAGCTACGAGAAAAAGGAGAGCCTCCTTCGGCGCATAGAGCGCATGCGCAATGAATGCGATTCCTCCATCGCTGCTGACGATATGTAGACATCAGCCGATAGCTGTGAACTCATATACATGAAAGCCCTCCCACGCCTGAGCATGGGAGGGCTTCTTTGTGTCTATGAATGCTGTTCTAGACGAGGTAGTCGGCAATCTGGACGGCGTTCGTTGCAGCGCCCTTGCGGATCTGGTCGCCGCAGCAGAAGAACGTGAGGCCGTTGACGCCATCTGCAGCGGAGAGGTCGCGGCGGATCCTGCCGACGAAGACGAGGTCCTGGTCGGAGGTATCGAGCGGCATCGGGTAGCGCAGGTTCGCAGGGTCATCGACGACCTTGACGCCGGGAGCCGTGGAAAGGATCTCGCGTGCCTCATCCGGCGAGAGCGGGTTCTCGAACTCGAGCGTGATGGACTCGGAGTGGGAGCGCATGATGGGGACGCGGACGCAGGTGCAGTTCACGCGGACCTCCGGCAGGTGCATGATCTTCCTGCCTTCGTTCTGCATCTTCCACTCCTCGGACGTGTAGCCCTCGTCCTTGAAGCTGCCGATCTGCGGAATCAGGTTCATGGCAAGCTGGTAGGCGAAGGGGCTTGTATCCCCTACCTCGCCACCCTCGGCGAGCACCTTGAGCTCGCGTGTGAGCTCTGTGAGGCCCGGCATGCCAGCGCCGGATGCTGCCTGGTAGGTAGAGACAATCATGCGCTTCAGGCCTGCCGCCTTGTGGAGCGGATAGGTCGGCACAAGGCCGATGATCGTTGCGCAGTTGGGATTCGCAATGATGTTGCGGGGATGGTTCTGGATGTCTTCCGGATTGATCTCGGGAACGACCAGCGGCACATCCGGATCGAGACGGAAGGCATGCGAGTTGTCGACGCAGACCGCACCACGTGCTGCCGCCTCGGGCAGAAGTGCCTTGGCAATGCCGTCTCCTGCTGCACCGAGGACGATATCGATGCCGTCAAAGGCCTCAGGCTTTGCTTCCTTGACCTCGACCTCCTCGCCCTTGAACGTCAAGGTCTTGCCGGCGCTCTTCGCGCTGGCAAGCGGCACCAGCTCGCTTACCGGGAAGTTGCGCTCTTCGAGGCACTGCCTCATCTGGGTTCCGACGACGCCCGTGGCGCCGAGGATAGCTACGCGCTTTCCTGCCATGGCTCTTGCTCCTATTCCACCATCTCGTCAGCGAATGCCAGGTAGATGGTACGTATTGCCCGTTCGAATTCGGCGTTGTCCACGCCGAAGATGATGTTGATCTCCTGAGAGCTCTGCGTGATCAGGCGGATGTTGATGCCGTTCTCGCCGAGCTTGGAGAAGATGCGGCCCGAGGTGCCGACGCGCTTCGACATGTTGCGGCCGACGACCGTGATGAGAGCCAGGCCATCGATGACACGGACCTCATCCGGCTGGACCTCTTCCTGGATGTCGCCCACAATCGAGTAGAGGCAATCATGCACATCGGCTGCATTCACGACGACGCCGAAGGAGTCGATGCCGGTCGGCACATGCTCTATCGAGACGCCATAGCGCTCGAAGATGGAGAGCACGCGGCGAAGCACGCCCACAGCCGTCGACATATGGTTCTGCTTCACGTAGACGCAGAGGAAGTCCTTCTTGCCAGCGATGCCTGTGATCAGGTGCTCGACAGAGTCATCCGTCGCTTCCTCGGAGATGATGGTGCCCTCGGCATGCGGGTCGTTCGTATTCTTGATGGCAATAGGGATGCCGACCTCACGTACCGGGAATATCGCCTCCTCGTGGAGCACCGAAGCTCCCATGTAGGAGAGCTCGCGCATCTCGTCGAACGTGATGCGGTGGATGGGGCGGGGATGCTCGACAATGCGCGGGTCGCAGGACAGGAACCCTGACACATCGGTCCAGTTCTCATAGAGGTCGACGCCTATGGCACGCGCGACGATAGCGCCGGTGATGTCGCCGCCGCCGCGGTCGAAGAGGCGGATCTCGCCTTCGGGCGTCGCACCATAGAAGCCCGGAATCAGGAACGGGCCTATCTTCTTTGCCATCTCGTGGATGTTGTGCGTCGCCTTTGTCATGCTCACTTTGCCATTGCGGTGGAAGCGCATGACGTCAGCAGCATCGACGAAAGGAAGGCCAAGGTATTCAGCCATGAGCTGGCCCGTGAAGTACTCGCCACGGGAGACGATGTACTCAGGCGAATACTCGGTCACATGAGCCTCGAACTCGTCGAACTCCTCCTCGATCGGATAGGCAAGGCCGAGCTCGCGTGCGATCTCGACGAAGCGGGCCTTGATCTGCTCCATGAGAGGCGTTGCATCCACGTGGTACTTCACATGTGCGCAGACGAGATAGAGCAGGTCGGTAACCTTGTCGTCGTCCTTCGAGCGGCGTCCTGCTGCAGAGACGACGATGAACTGGCGGGCAGGGTCTGCCTCGACGATGCTCTTGACCTTCCTGAACTGGTCTGCCGAAGCGACGCTGGAGCCGCCGAATTTTGCAACCTTGAGCACGTTATGCCTCCTGCGGGAATGCTGCCATGAAGGCAGCAGGGTCTTTTTCAAGCTGCTTCTCATAGAGCGCACGGGCGGCCTCGACATTCAGGCCGTCGAGGCGCCAGTAGCCCTCGAGATAGGGCTTGGCACCTTCCGGCGCATCTGCCTTCGTGCGCAGAAGGTAGCTGCCCTTGAGAAGGGCAGGATCCCAGGCAAGCGGCTCGTCGAACCGGTAGGTGGGCTCGGCGCCCTCGGCGCAGTCGAGGAGATCCTGGACAATTGCGTTGCCAGTCGGCAGGCTTCCTGCACCCTGGCCATAGAACTTGAGCGTGCCGATCGTCGCACCGTCGAGCGTCACGAGGTTGAAGTTCGAGGGGACATCCGCCTCGAGCGTGCGCAGCGGCATGCAGACCGGCTCGACTGCTGCGGCGTAGCGGCCATCCTGCTGAGTCGCGCGGCCGAGAAGCTTCACGACGTATCCCCTGCTCTCGAGGAACGTGAGGTCCGCAATCTTCAAGTTCCTGATGCCGGTTGTAGGAATGTCCTTCTGGCAGGCACAGCCGAAGGCAACCGACGTGCCGATGATCGTCTTGTTCTTCACGTCGATGCCGTCGATGTCGGCCGTGGGGTCGCGCTCGGCATATCCCAGGCGCTGTGCCTCGGCAAGAGCGGCATCGAAGTCGACCGCGTCATCGCGCATCTTCTCGATGATGTAGTTCGTCGTGCCGTTCATGATGCCGGAGATGGCAGAGATCTTGTCGATGCGCTTCGCCTTCAGGATAGAGGCAATCCAGGGAATGCCACCGCCGCAGGTAGCCTCGATGAAGAGGCGGGCACCGCTCGTTGCGGCATGCTCGACGAACTCCTGGAAGCAGGCTGCGACGACTGCCTTGTTGGACGTGACGACAGACTTGCCAGCATCGAGGGCACGCAGGATATAGGTATGTGCCGGCTCGAGGCCGCCCATGCACTCGACGACGGCAGTTATTTCAGGGTCGTTCGCGATATCATCGAAGTTCGAAGTCATGCGCGGTTCCGTGCAGCGGTCCGGCAGCTCGAGGATGCGCGTGACCTTGAGGGTGGGTACCGAGCTTTCGATGATCTGGACAACGCCACGACCGACCGTACCGTGGCCAAGCAGGGCTACGTTCATATATCATCCAATCTTTCCAACGTGTGACGGAAGCCCGTCTTCCTGATGAACACCGCTATCATGGACCACAAGCGCCCGTAAAACCCAGACGCAAGGGGCAATCAAATGGTGAACACTTTCTACCACAGTACACGCAGCTGTGCGCAAACCGTAACAAGCAAGCAAGCAATCCTTCAAGGTCTTGCCCCAGATGGAGGCCTCTATGTCTCCGATGAGCTTGGCAAGAACAAGATTTCGCTCTCCGATATGGTGGCTGGCACCTACCACGAGAATGCGAAGAAGGTGCTTGGCGCCCTCCTCACCGACTACACGGAAGAGGAGCTTTCGCAGTGCGTCGAGAACGCATATGGCAAGAAGTTCGATACAGCAGCCGTGACGCCGGTGACCAAGCTGGGAGCTGACTGGCTCCTCGAGCTCTTCCATGGACCGACCTGCGCCTTCAAGGATGTCGCGCTCCAGATGCTTCCGCAGCTCATGAGCGTCGCGCGCGAAGGAGATGGCCGCAATGTCATGATTGTGACCGCCACCTCGGGCGATACCGGAAAGGCTGCCCTTGAAGGCTTTGCCGATGTGCCAGGCTGCGGCGTCACGGTCTTCTATCCTGATGGGAAGGTCTCGGACATCCAGTATCTCCAGATGGTCTGCCAGAAGGGCGCCAATGTCTGCGTCTCGGGCATCCGCGGCACGTTCGATGATGCCCAGACCGGCGTGAAGCGCATCTTCTCCGACACGTCCCTCAAGGAGCGCCTGGCGAAGAAGAATATCGTGCTCTCGAGCGCGAACTCGATCAATGTCGGCCGCCTTGTCCCGCAGGTCACCTACTACTTCGATGCCTATGCCCAGCTTGTGCGCAGAGGCGCCCTCAAGGAAGGCGACGCGATCGACTTCTGCGTCCCGACCGGAAACTTCGGCGATGTCCTGGCTGGCTGGTTCGCAAAGCAGCTTGGCCTTCCCGTACGCCACCTCATCGTCGCTTCGAACACGAACAAGGTCCTGACCGACTTCATCGAGACCGGCACCTATGACCGCCGCCGCGACTTCGTGAAGACGATCTCCCCTTCGATGGACATCCTCGTGTCCTCGAACCTCGAGCGCCTGCTCTACTACCTGTCGGACGGCGACTGCGACTACATCGCTTCCCTCATGAACGACCTCAATGAAAAGGGCCTCTATACCGTGAAGCCGGAAATCCTTGCACGCATCCAGGAGACGTTCCGTGCTGGCTTTGCAACGGATGCCGAGACCCGTGCCACGATCAAGAGCACCTATGAGAAGGACCAGGTCCTGATCGATACGCACACCGCAGTCGCGAAGTGCGTGCTCGACCGCATCCCCAAGGATGGCACTGAGCGTGTCTGCCTCTCGACAGCAAGCCCCTACAAGTTCTGCTCCGACGTGCTCCAGGCGCTCGGCGAGCCGACCGAAGGCATGAACGACTTTGCCTGCATGGACGCGCTCGAGGCTGCGACACACACGGTAGCGCCCGTGCAGCTCTCATCGCTTCGCTTCTCCGAGAAGCTCCACACGGGCGTCTGCGACATCGAGGGCATGGGTGCCGTCGTCGAGGATGCCTCTCTCAAGATCTTTGCGAGGAGCTAGCATGGCAGACAGCGTATGGGTGGGCGTTCCTGCCACATCTGCCAATGTCGGCGTCGGCTTTGACTGCCTGGGGCTTGCCCTCGATCTCGAGGCACGCTTCGGCTTCGAGAAGTCGGAACATCTCGAGATCTTGGGCTGCGAGGAGCGCTTCCGGGGCGATGACAACCTCGTGCTCGCAAGCTACCGAGGCGCTACCAGAAGGCTCGGTCTCGAGCCGGTGCCACTGCGTCTCACGATCGAGTCCCCCATCCCGCTCTCAGGCGGCCTGGGATCGAGCTCTGCCTGCGTCGTTGCCGGCATCCTGGCTGCACAGGCGCTTGCCGACAGGCTCTACGACGAGCGGTTCACGCTCGATCTGGCAACGCATCTCGAAGGTCACCCGGACAATGTGGCTCCTGCCATCCTCGGAGGCCTTGTCTCGAGCTTTGTCGACGGCAAGGACACGGTATCTCTCCACTTCCCCGTTGCAGACAAGCTCCGCTTCGTCGCAATCGCCCCTCCCTACGAGGTGAGGACGGCAGATGCGAGGCGCGTGCTGCCCCACGAGGTGGAGCTCTCGACCTGCGTCTGGCAGATGGGCCGCATCGTCGCCCTCGTCCGCGCGCTCGAGTGTGGAGACATGGACCTTCTTGCCAAGGCGGCACAGGACAAGCTCCATGAGCCATACCGTGCAAAGCTCATCCCCGACTATGCGCTTCTGCGCGAGCGTGCGCTCGAGGCAGGCGCCTCCGCGTTCGTGATCTCCGGCTCTGGCTCGACGATGCTTGCGATCTGCGGCTCAGACTCGGCAGCGCACGACGTCGTGGACGCTGTCAGAGGCTCCGCAGAAGGCTTCTGGATCCGTATCTGCTCTGCTAGCGGACAAGGAGCCCGCTACCTCGAGACATAAGGCTCAGACAGGACCTCAGAAGCTCCTGCGCTATAGATGGAATGCAGAAGGCGTGCAGCTCAGCTGTGCGCCTTCTTCGCTCTATGGCGGGAGAAGAGCGTCGCAATCAGAAGGCCTGTCGCAGCCCCGGCGAGGTCGATGAAGACATCGCGCACGGCACTCGAGCGGCCCGGCACGAAGATCTGGATCGTCTCGTCGAGCGATGGCACACAGACGATGAAGAGAAGCATCGCCGCAAGACGCGTGGTCATATGCGACCAGTCCGGACGTGCAGCATGATGCACGAGCAGGCCGAGCACGAGATATTCGGAGAAATGTCCGCACTTGCGGACGATGAATGTTTGGGTCGTTGGATCTCTCACACCGATTGCTTCAAGGAACGGACGTACGAGCGTCACGAAGACGCCGCTTTCTGCCTGCGAGGCCCCTCCCTGGACAAGCGAGTGGCCCCAGATGAAGAGGACCCAGAGAAAGACGGCGAGGAAAGCTCCCCGCCGTCTCTTGATGTCTTCCAGCACGCTATGCTTCATTGGCCGAGCGGCCCCTGTTCCCGCGTGGCTTCAGATGCTTGAGCTTCGTGGAACGCTTCTTTGCCTTGGCAGACGAATCATCCTTCTTCTGGCTGCCACCCTCGATCACCTTGAGGTAGTCGCGCGAGGTCCTTGCATAGGACGGATTCTTCGACATCTCGTCGCTGACCAGGTAGTCGACATAGGACTCCGTGTCGATGGGTGAAGGAGCATCCTGCACCTGCGGTGCAAGAGATGCTGTCGGCTCATCGAACACCTCATCGTCGTCGAGCCCGGCAGGAGCTGCCACGACCGGCGTGAAGCCTGCCTGCGGGGCATCGGTATCGTTCTCGGCGAGCGCATCGAGCGCAGCCTTCCACATTGCGTCCTTGTCTTCCCCGTCCTTCTCCTTCTCGGGATAGAGACCGGAGTCGATCTCTGCGATGCGCGAGGAGATCTCGGAGCGGTCAGGGCGCGGTCGCGTCGTGGCAGCTGCGATATCCTCTGCTGCAAAGCTCCTCTGGGAGGCGGTCACGCTCGCAGCGAACGGCATATCGTCGATGGTCGGCTGGACAACCGAGTAGTCATCAGAGATAGGAATCGAGAGGTCGCGCGAGATGTCCTTGCCGTGCTCGCGCTCCCACCAGTCGGTGCCCACATCGCCGACTGTGCCATCGGCACGGGTGATGACGGGAAGGTCGTCCATCGAGTCCTTCGCAAGACGCTCTGAGAGGACCGAACGCACGCCACGGGCACGCTTGCTCATGCGCTCTGCCCAGTTCAGGCGCTGGACATAGTTCTCTGCGATATCGCCGTAGTCTTCAGTCTCATGCGCTCCTGCACCAGGCTGGGCCGTACGGGCATTCTTCCTGGACGCTTCCTTCTTCTGCACTTCCTGGAGGAAGACCGTCGTCTCGTCCGGGCTGGCAGATGCTGCAATGTCGGGGATGCGCGAGGCGATGCTGCTGTAAGGCATGCTCTCGGCTGTCTGTACCGGGAAGCCACCCGTCATCGTCGTGGAGACCGATGCCGTCTCAGACGGCGATACACGCGGCCTTGAAGGCGGTGTCGGCGGCTTCGGCTCGTCGTCTGCATCCACAGCCGGAATCGTCGGCACGGAGCGCAGACGCGGTCCTTCTGTCGCAACGCGCTCCTGCTTCTTCTCTTCCTCGCGGTCGAACTCGAGCGTGCGGCCAGCATCCTGCTCTTCCTCCTCGAAGAAGGGATGCGCCTCCTCGCCGGGAGCGCGCAGATGCTGCGGCACGTAGGAAGGGCTCTCCTCGGTACCGAACCAGGCATCCTCGGCACGGGCAATGGACTCTGCCTCGAGCTGCTTCTTCGAGCGATGCCAGGCAATCGCAGAGACGGTGCCAGCAAGCGCTATGCCGCAGCCGAGACCGGCTGCAAACGGAACAAGCATCGTCTGGGGATCCAGGTCCTGGCCTGCGGTCTGTGCGAATGCTGTCTGGGGAACGGCCCACATGGCCGGCCCCATGAGCCCTGCATAGACGCAAGGATTGACCCTCTTTGGCTTCATCTGCATAACCTCCCTGGTGCGCCTGCACCTAGGACATTGAGCGAAGAGCTGCCTCGGCTCCCGGGATCCCTCGTCTTTGGGAGGCCCTGCGTGCGGAAGGCAACGGTCTGCTGCGTATCGAGTGTATGTGCCGTCGCCGTACGGACACTGGCCCGTACCAGCTACACCTACTTTACCGGTTGCAGCGCCTGATGCAAGGCAGACCATGAATTGAATTTCGAAAAGCGATACGCGTGCACCGAGCTATCCAGAGCAGACGGGCGCCAGAATGCCTTTTCTGGCAACTTGCATATTCTCGCGCGAGAATCGCATCTCTTCTGCTATAGTATCTTTCGCCCAAGGGGAATTAGCTCAGTTGGGAGAGCGCGTGACTGGCAGTCACGAGGTCAGGGGTTCGAATCCCCTATTCTCCACCATGAATGTTCAGGCCTGCAGATTATGCTGCAGGCCTTTTTTGTTGCCTCGGTGCGCTGGCTCTTCAAAGCAAGAGGGACCGCACCTTCCGGCACGGTCCCTCTGGCAGTTCTCTCTTCGGCCTTACAGCGCGTCCACGTATTCGCTCTGTGCAGCCTTCTTCGCGGAACGAATCAGGAACTCCTCGTTCGACGAGGTGGCCTTGAGGCTCTTCACGAGCGCCATCTCGGCACGTTCCGTGTTGTTCATGTTCGCCAGGATGCGGCGGATGCCCCAGACGAACGGCTGGAGCTCCGGATCGATCAGAAGCTCCTCGTTCCTCGTGCCGGATGCAACCGGATCGATGGCCGGGAAGATGCGCTTGTCCGCAAGCTCGCGGTCGAGCTTGAGCTCCATGTTGCCGGTGCCCTTGAACTCCTCGAAGATGACCTCATCCATCTTGGAGCCCGTATCGACGAGGGCGGAGGCAAGAATCGTGAGCGAGCCGCCATTCTCGATGTTTCGGGCAGCGCCCAAAAACTTCTTCGGTGGATAGAGGGCGGCAGAATCGACGCCACCGGAAAGGATGCGTCCGCTTGCCGGCATTGCAAGGTTGTAGGCACGGGCAAGACGGGTGATGGAGTCGAGCACGACCACGACATCCTGGCCAAGCTCCACGAGACGCTTGGCGCGCTCGATGACAAGCTCGGAGACCGCTGTATGGTTAGAAGCAGGCATATCGAAGGTCGAGGCGACGACCTCGCCCTTGATGGAACGCTGCATGTCCGTGACTTCCTCAGGACGCTCGTCGACGAGCAGGCAGATCAGATGCACTTCGGGATTGTTGGCTGCAATGGATTCGCAGACCTTCTTGAGCACGGTCGTCTTGCCTGCCTTCGGCGGCGAGACGATAAGTCCTCGCTGGCCCTTGCCGATGGGAGACACGATATCGATGGCACGGCCTGTAATCGAGTCCTTGCCATGCTCCATCCTGAGGCACTCGTTCGGATAGATAGGCGTGAGGTCGCGGAAGCGCGGACGGTGCCTGAGCTCCTCGACGGTCATGCCGTCAACAGTGTCGATGGAGATGAGGGGCGGGAATTTCGAGTTGTTGCGGTTCGGACCCACGGTGCCTGAGACCTCGTCGCCGGTCCTGAGGCCGTTCTGCTTGATCATCTGCTGGAAGACGAAGGCATCGTCGTCGCCCTGCATGTAGTTGCCGGTGCGGATGAAGCCATATCCTTCGGGCTGGATCTCGAGGATGCCCGTGACGGGGCGAAAGCCCTCGGCCTTCGCTGCTGCCTCGAAGATGCTCTCGACAAGATCGGCCTTGCGCAGGCCCACATACTCGACGCCGAGCTCTGCTGCCTTGCTCCTGAGCTCGGCAACCTTCATCTCCTTGAGCTCGTCGCGCGTGAGGCTCGGCTCCGGAACCTCCTGGCGCCTGTTGTTGCGGCGGCGGTTCTGGCCATTCTGGCGGCTGTTGCGCTGATTGAAGCGGTCATTGCGCTGGTTGAAGCGGCCATGCTCCTGTCGCTCGCCGTTGCGCTCGCCGTTCTGGCCACCCTGATGGTCGGACCCGTTGCGCTCGAAGCGGCGGTTCTGCCTCCTGCGGCCACGGCCACGCTCCTCGTGCTCATGCTCGTGCTCGGAAGCGCTGCCTTCCTGCTGCTCGGAGGAGGACCCGACTGCAGGCTCAGCCTCGTGCTCCTGCTTCTCTGCAGCCGGAGCAGCCTCTTCTGCATGCTCCGCGCGGCCTTCACGCTCTCGGCGCTGCTCATGCTCTGCAGGTGCCTCTGCGCTCTCATGCTCTGCATGCACGGCAGGCTCCTGTTGAGCAGTCTCAGAAGGTGCAGGCTCGGCAGGTGCAGCTTCAGCGCTTGCCTGCTTTCTTGTGCGACGGCGACGCTGCGGCTTCGGTGCCTCTTCTGCTGCGGCCTCTGCCTTTGGAGCCTCGGCTGCAGGTGCCTCTGCACTTTCAGCCTCTGCTGCCTTCTTGCGTGTACGGCGCCTGCGAACAGGCTTTTCTGCCTGCTCTGCAGATTCTGCAGACACATCTGCGGCTGCGGATGCATCCTCTGCATCCTTCTTCCTGCGCGTCGTGCGGCGGCGCTTCGGCTTCGGCGCTTCCTCGTTCTCGCCCGGGACCGGCTGAGCAGACACCTCGGGTACCGAGGCTCCGCCTTCGTTCATGTCGTCCGACAAAATGTTCCTGCTTTCTCGCTCATAGGAGCAGATATGTATGAATCCCCTGCCATGCCGGGATGTATGAGCTGCGTTTGCATGTCGGGGTAGCTGCAGCACCGCAGCAAGGGCAGAAGCCTTCTATGTGATGCCAGCTGCTTTTGAGGTATGGATGCACGCATAGGCGTGCCGAAACAACGTGACTATAACACAAGCATGTCTGCTGCCGCTCAAAAACGAAGAAATGCAGCCATTTTTGCCACCGAGGGGACACAGAACGCATCAAAAGGCGCTCTCTGGAGCATTTCAGGGTGCTCAGGATACACGGGAGCGTGCAGGAGCCATCTTCCGCACCTCTTCTTCGAGCTCATGGGCACGGCTCTTCCCTTCCTCGGTGAGCGCGACCGTGACAGAGCGCGTATCGCGCGTTCCTTGGCGGCGGATGACATAGCCATGCTCTTCGAGCGCCGCTATCGACATCGATACGGTCGGCTGGAGAAGCCCCAGGAGCTTCACGAGATCTGAGATCGTGGCCTCTTCCTCAGGCATCCCGGAAAGGCCCAGAATCATGAGGTCGCCTGCATGGAAGGCATGCGTGCCCATCGCCTCGACCAGCCGCACGATGCGGTCCTTCGAGAGACGCCTTGACGGGGCATCGGCTATGATCTGGTGCCTCATCGCCTCTGCGCGCTCCTCCACGAATGCAGCCCCTTCATCGGTCAGCGCACACCATACATTGCGGCGGTCCTCGAGGCCAAAAGCTCTGCTCACGAAGCCGAGCTTCACGAGATGGTTCATCCTGTGCGTCATCGTCGGCCTAAGCGAGCTCTGGTAGGTGGCGATATCGGATGTCTTCATGTGCTCGCGTGCACTGCGCAGGTGGCAGAGAACGGCAAATTCCTCGAAAGTGAGCCTCGGCGCCTGAGTGCTCGCTCTCCTCTCCAGGCTGTAGGCCCTCCTGAGAGCTATGTATTCCTTGAGCTCCAAGAAGTGCCTCCAAACATCCTGGCTTCCGGATTCCCGGAATTCATTTGCTGCATGAAAACAGTATATGGATGCACCGCAGACGCTCGGAGCGTCGGAACCTATACGTATTAAGCTTTTAATCGATTCGCACAGCTTCCTGAAACAAAAGCGCACCCTCCCCTGCAAAGGAAAGGGTGCGCAGAGAAGCTGCCTGATGCAGCTGCTACATGTGGGTCGGTGCGCTCACGCCGATGAGGGAAAGCGTGAGGGCAAGGACGCGTCTCACCGCATCGCAGGCTGCAAGGCGGGCACGCGAGAGCTCGGTATCGACCGGACGTCCCTCGCTCGGAAGCACCTGGCAGACGCCGTAGAACGCGTGGAAGTCTCCTGCAAGCTCCTCGGCGTAGTGCGTGAGGCGGAACGGCGCCCTGTCGCGCGCGCATCCTGCCACGAGCTCCGGAAACTCGGAGAGCTTGCGGGAAAGCGCAAGCTCGGTCGGGTCGGACAGGAGCGAGAGGTCGTAGTCGGTACCGATCGAGCGCTCTGCCACGGCGTCCATGCCAAGAGGCTCGGCCTCTTCGAGCTCGAGGCCTGCAGCACGCCTGAGGATCGAGCAGATGCGGGCATGTGCATACTGCACGTAGTAGACCGGGTTGTCGTTGCTCTTCCTCTTCACGGCCTCGATATCGAAGTCGATCGTCTGGTTCGAGCTCTTGGAGATGAGCGTATAGCGCACGGCATCAGCGCCGACCTCGTCCAGAAGCTCGCGGAACGTGACCATGACACCCTTGCGCTTCGAGAGGCGGATGGCCTGGCCATTCCTGAGCAGGTTCACGAGCTGGCCCAGGAGCACCTCAAACTCGCCCGGATATCCCAGTGCCTCGCAGGCGGCATTCACGCGGGCAATGTAGCCGTGGTGGTCTGCACCCCAGATATCGATCACATGGTCGACGCGCTGGAACTTGTTCCAGTGGTAGGCGATGTCAGAGGCGAAGTAGGTGTACTCGCCGTTCGTCTTCACGAGGACACGGTCCTTATCGTCGCCGAACTCGGTCGAGCGGAACCAGAGGGCACCGTCGTCCGTGCGGTAGAGATAGCCGCGCTTGTCAAGTGCAGCAAAGGCACGCTCGACCGCATTCGTGCCGGTCTCGTCCTTCTCATAGAGGCTGCGCTCGCTGAACCAGACATCGAAGTCGCAGCGGGCATCATGGCAGGTCTGGCGGATCGTCTCGAGCATTGCCTTGTAGCCGCGCTCGCGGAACTCTGCCACACGTGCATCTGCCTCTGCCTCGACCCAGCGGTCGCCGTCGGTCTCTGCGAACCTGCGCGCAAGCTCGATGATGTAGTCTCCGCCATAGGCATTGCCGCCGAGATCGGTATTGAATTCATCCATGTAAGGATGGGTCTCAGGGGCTTCATCCTCTTCGTCTTCCACATAGCGGGCACGGTCGGCGAAGAGCGCCTCGGCAGCGCCATCGAGGCCGCAGGAGTCCTTCTCCATGATCTCGAAGAGCTGGAGATAGCGCTTCGAGACAGAGCGGCCGAACACGTCCATCTGGGAGCCGTGATCGTTGATGTAATACTCGCGCTCGACCTGGTAGTTCGTGTGCTCGAGGACGCGGCAGAGCGAGTCTCCGAGTGCAACCCAGCGGCCATGGCCCACATGCATGGGGCCGGTGGGGTTTGCAGACACGAATTCGACCTGGACCTTCTGGCCATGTCCCACATCGGACTTGCCGAAGTCGGCACCCTGTTCGATGACCGTGCGGAAGATCTCGTTGTTCGCACCGGTCGAGAGATAGAAGTTGATGAAGCCGGGGCCGGCGATCTCGACCTTGTCGATCTCCTTCGAACCCTCGATATGCTTCGCGATGGCAGAGGCGATATCGCGCGGCTTCATGTGGGCAAGCTTTGCAGAGCGCAGAGCCACGGTCGAGGTCCAGTCGCCGTGGGACGTATCGTTCGGACGCTCGAGGCCCACATCTCCCACTTCGAATGCAGGAAGGTCTCCCTGCTCCTGAGCCGCGCTGATAGCGGCACGCACCAGCTGATCGAGGTTCTCGGGCATCTCCGACAGCTCCTTTTCTGATATAGGCGCACATGCGCCCCTTGTATGCAACAGAAGAAAAGATACCACCCTGCCCATCTGAGCAGGGTGGCATCGCCACTTTACGTGAAATATGCAGCCTTAGGCAAGCGTATGGCGGCCAGAGTCGGCGCGCTCCTCGCGGGCAAGGTCACTCCTGAGCTTGGCGAGGCCTGGCTCCATGCCCACCGGATAGAACTGGGGGTTCAGGAAACGCTTGACGGCCGGATCGAGGTGCATGAGGGCCTCGCGGCAGCGGTGCTTCGACTGCTCGAGCGTCTGCTGCTCGCCGAAGCGCCTGCCATCCTCCACAAGCTGGACGAGGAGCTCATGGGACTCATAGCCGGAGACATCATAGGTGTAGTCGGGATCCATGATATCGACGATGGTCGAGGTCGTATCCCGTGCGACGGAGTCGTCGACGATCATGTCGCCCACCGGCACGCCCTCAGCATCGGTGAAGCGAAGGATATGCTGGATGCCCGGAATCGTGCGCTTGTAGCTCATCTCGGATAGCTTGATGACAGGGGTCCACTTGTCGGCACCCTGCGCCTTCGTGGCAGAGAGCTTGTAGACACCGCCCAGAGACGGCTGCGGGTCGCAGGTGGCAAGCTTCGTGCCGACGCCGAAGGAATCGAGCGGCGCTCCCTGCGCGAAGAGCGACTGGATCGTGTATTCGTCGAGGTCGTTCGAGACGGAGATCTTCACATATGGAAGCCCTGCCTCATCAAACTCCTTGCGTGCAAGCTTCGAGAGCTTTGCAAGGTCGCCGGAATCGATGCGGATGGCAGCGAGGCGCTCGCCCTTTGCCTCCATCTCCTTCGCAACCGTGATCGCGTTCTGGATGCCCTTCTTCACGTCGTAGGTATCGACAAGAAGGACGCAGTTCTTCGGGCTCGACTTCGCGAAGGCACGGAAGGCCTCAAGCTCGGACGGGAATGCCATGACCCAGGAGTGGGCATGGGTGCCGAAGACGGGGATGCCGTAGATCTTGCCGGCAAGGACATTCGAGGTCGAGGAGGCACCGCCCACATAGGAGGCACGGGCGACCGCAAGGCCGCCGTCGGGACCCTGGGCACGGCGGAGACCGAAGTCAGACACAGGATGTCCCTGGGCAGACTGGACGACGCGGGCAGTCTTCGTGGCCACGAGCGTCTGGAAGTTCACGAGGTTCAGAAGCGCTGTCTCCATGAGCTGGCAGTCGATGATCGGTCCCTCGACCCTGACCATGGGCTCGCGCGGGAAGACGATGTCGCCTTCTGGAACTGCCCACACGCTCACATGGAGACGGAAGTCCCTGAGATAGTCGATGAAGCCCTGCTTGAACATCTTGCCGCCGCCCGGCGCCGGAAGAGATCCGAGATAGGCAAGCGCATCATCGTCGAACACGAAGTTCTCGACGAGGTCTGCAATCTGGCCCATGCCGCAGGCAACGGCGTAGCCGCCTCCGAACGGATTCTCGCGGAAGAAGACATTGAAGCATGCCTGGGTATCGGCAAGTCCCGACTCCCAGAATCCCTGAGCCATCGTGAGCTCATAGAGATCGGTATTGAGCGCGACGTCAGTCGGCTTCGTCCTATCGGTCAGCGACATAAAGGAAGACCCCCTGTACTGTCAGCCTGATATGCAAGCAGGTAAAGGGTACCACTTTTCCTGCATACCCCCTCAGCAACGCACAACTAGTGGGAGAAGATGTTGACAAGAAGAAAGATGATCGCGAAGCCGGCGAAAGCTGCAATCGTGATCTTCTGGCCAAGCGGCATCTTGAGGTCGTCGTCGGGCTCCATGAGCTTGCGTCCGCGCTCGCGCTGTGCCTGCTCGCGCCTGATCTCTTCCTGCTCCTTTGCGGCCACGGCCTTCTCGGACCTCAGGTGCTCGAGCTCGGCGCGCTCCTGTGCTGCCTTGGCAGCTTCCTGGCGCTTTGCCTTCTCGGCCCTCAGCTCCTCGAGCTCGCGCCTCTCATCATCGGTAAGCTCCGTGCCCTTGTTCTCATCCATTTCCTTCGCCAATCTATTGGTAGATATCTGCATTGCCTTGATGTGCTTATTCCCTCAGCGGCGCTCTTCCATCAGAGCTCCGGGCCTTCCACGCCGGTTGCATCGAAGGCAGGCACGAAGCTCTCCGAGACCGTGCCGCCCTGCTGCCACCAGAGGCGCTCGAAGCCGAGCTCGTCCGAATGGTCAAGCACCTTTTCATACTCCGTATCCGTGACAGCGCCTGCAAGAGGGCCGCCCATCTTCCGGCAGCGCTCGTTTGCCGTGTACTGGTTCATGACGGAAATGTCGACATCGTTGCCGCAGAGCTCCCAGACGCGGTCAAGCACATGGCAGGAGTCATCGGCGTGCGACGGCAGTACGAGGTGGCGGACGATGATGCCCTGGAGCATCCGTCCGTCTGCGTCCTCAATCCTTCCGCCTTTTGCCATGAGCGCATCATGCATATGCCTGAGCGCTTCATGGGCCACAGCCGGGTAGTCCTTGGCCCCAGAGAGCTTGCCGGCAAGCTCTGCTGATGCGTACTTGTAGTCCGTAAGCCAGATATCGATATCGTCTGCAAAGGCATCGACAAGCTCTGGCAGCTCGTAGCCCGACGTGTTCGCGACGATCGGAAGCGTGAGGCCGGCTTCCTTTGCAAGCAGGAGCGCCTCATGCACATAGGGTGCATAGTGGAAAGGCGTCACGAGATTGATGTTCAGGGCTCCCTGGTCCTGGAGCTCGAGCATGATCTTTGCCAAGCGCCTGACCGTAATCTTGTGGCCGAAGCCTTCCTGCGAGATGTTGTGGTTCTGGCAGAAGATGCAGCGCAGAGGGCAGCCAGTGAAGAAGATGGCACCCGACCCCGCCTCACCCGATATCGGCGGCTCCTCCCAGAAATGGAGTGCGGCGCGTGCAATCCTGAGGTCTGCCGTGGCGCCGCAGAGCCCTGCCTTGCCGGCTGCGCGTGCAGCGCCGCAGTGCCTGGGGCAGATCGTGCAGGAAGCGAATGCATCCTCTGAGAGGAAATCCATAAGTCTCCTTCATGCAAGAAGACCCGGATGCAGAAGCATCCGGGTCCGATAGACGAATGGTGGAGATGAAGGGATTCGAACCCTCGGCCTCTGCCTTGCGAAGGCAGCGCTCTCCCAGCTGAGCTACATCCCCGTCTGGGCAGTGCGTTAGATATTCTCGCAATTCGCACAGGTCGTGTCAATGCCCAATTTCTGGCTGCACAGAGGAAAGGCAGCAGCTGCACGATACAATAGATGCCGCCTCCTGCAGAACGTTTATGAACCCACCTTGCTAAGGTGGGTGTCCTCGTCGCCTGTTCCAGCTTCCTTAACACCGAAGGATACCTGTACTGGGAACGAGATATGGACTCCCTGAAAATACGTGTCGGTTCACCCAGTTTGTGCTGCAGGGGGACGGCACCACTCATGATAGGAAATGTCTCGTGCCTTGCACAGTCTTGACTTGTGGCTTGCAAACGGGAAATACTTGAGGTTGGCTGCAGCAAGCCAATACTTCTGCCTGCTTTGTGGCAGGCGTGCGTGCTCTGTTTTCCTTGCCTTCTCTTTCCGGTATGATTGAGAGGTTCTATCTCACTCACAGCCGATCCGAAGCAGGAGGTGTGGCGTGCATATCGAGCACTGGGTGCCCTACATCCTGCTCTTTCTGAGCGCACTCGTCACGACGCTTCTGACGACGCCTCTCGCTTCGAAGATTGCCTGGAAGGTCGGCGCTATCGACTACCCGGAGAAGCGCCGCATCAACAAGACGCCGATTCCCCGCATGGGCGGCATTGCAGTCTTCTTGGGTCTTTTCGTCACGCTGCTCCTCCAGATCTTCGGCTACCGCTATCTGGGCTGGCCCTTCTCGATCATGCCGCCCAGAAGCCGCGCCATCAGCTATCCGCTTCTGGGCTTGGCTATGCTCACGATCTTCGTGACAGGCCTTCTCGATGACAAGTTCTCCTTGAAGCCCCACCAGAAGCTATTCGGCCAGGTGCTCGCCGCAACCTTCGCTGCCTGCTCGGGCCTTGTTATCGGCAATATCGTGAGCCCCTTTACAGGCGAGTTCATCGAGCTCGGCATCTGGACCTACCCGATCACCATCATCTATCTCGTTGCCTACGTGAACATCTTCAATCTGATCGATGGCCTCGACGGCCTTGCCTCAGGCATTGCCGTCATCGCAAGCTTCACGATGTTCATCATCGCCTTCGGCGGCGGCCGCTTCGATGCCGCAGGGCTCTCCATTGCCCTTGCCGGCGCCTGCCTCGGATTCCTGAAGTACAACTTCCACCCAGCATCAATCTTCCTCGGCGACTCGGGGTCGATGCTCATAGGATTTGCCCTGGGCACGATCTCTCTTCTGAACGTCACGCGCATTGCCGGCCTCACGACGATCATCGTCCCACTTGTCATTGCCGGCATCCCCATCATCGATACCTTCTCTGCCATCGTCCGGCGCATGCGTGGCCATGTGAGCATCGGACAGGCTGACCGCGGCCACATCCATCACCGCCTCATTGCAGAAGGCTTCGACCAGCGCCAGGCCGTGCTTCTCATGTATGCCTGGACAAGCGTCCTCTGCATCGGCTCGTACGTCATGACGCAAGTGACTCTGTGGCCCCGCATCGCAATCTTCTTCCTGCTCTTCGTGATCTCAGCGCTTTTCTGCCGCCATCTCCACCTCTTCGAGCCGGTGCTTCTGCACCACCAGGACCCAGACACGGGAGACGATACCCTCATCACGCCGGACGACCCTGCCTTCAAGGCAGAAGAGGACAAGCTCGAGCATCACAGCCACCATCACCTGCACTGAGACTGGCACATCAAGACGCACAAGGAGCCTTCGTCTATGGAAGACGGAGGCTCCAATCTTTGCATGCAATGCAACGTCGCTTTGCCTGATGCTTATAGATGCTGTCTCGATCGCTTCTCAGGGCAGTCCCATGGCCAGCGCCTCCAGAATCGACCTCAGCGCTTCCAATATTGCATGTGAGCAAGGAGCCATGAGTCTTCAGACATGAGCTCATATGCGCTCTGAGAGCGTCTGGGGTGCAGACCATCCTGCAGGGGTGAACAGGCTGCGTGTCCCCACACATGCAGGCATGATGCCTGGCACTGCGCTCTCCCCTTTCGTGCTCAGCAAAAAGCGTCCCTGCACATCTGTGCAGGGACGCTCATTCATTCACCTAGCGAGACGGCTTAGGCAGCAGCGAGGGCCTTCTTGGCAACCTCAGCGAGCTTTGCGAAGGCCTCGGGGTCGTCGTAGGCAATCTGTGCGAGGACCTTGCGGTCGAGATCGACGCCGGCGAGCTTGAGGCCGTGCATGAAGTTCGAGTAGTTCAGATCGTTCATGCGGGCAGCAGCATTGATGCGCTGGATCCAGAGAGCGCGGATGTCACGCTTCTTGTTGCGGCGATCGCGGTACTGGTACTGGAGGGAGTGGGCAACCTGTTCCTTCATGCCGCGGAAGGTGCGGGAGGATGTACCGTAGTAGCCCTTGGAAAGCTTCTTCAGGGTCTGGCGCTTCTTGCGGCCAGTGACTGCGCGCTTGACACGTGCCATATATAATCAACTCCTATTAGCTGGATGCAATGCTTACTTGCCCATGCGGGCGGAAATGACCTTCACGTCTGCAGGAGCGACGGTGGTCTCCTGGCGGAAGCCACGGATGCGCTTCGGGGACTTCTTGGTCAGAATGTGGCTCTTGTAAGCCTTTGCACGCATGATCTTGCCGGTACCCGTACGGCGGAAGCGCTTTGCCGTACCCTTGTGCGTCTTCATCTTAGGCATACTCAGTTCTCCTTCTCTGTCTCGCTATCTTCTCCCGTGTCCACGTTGTCGAAGGCACCCTTGATGGGAGAAAGCAGCATGTGCATGTTACGGCCTTCCATCTTCGGCTGCGAATCAACCGTAGCGAAAGGCTTGAGCTCGTCCGCAAGCTTCTCGAGAACCATGAGACCCTGCTCGGGGTGCGCCATCTCGCGGCCGCGGAACATGATTGTGACCTTGACACGGGCGCCCTTCTTCAGGAAGCGGAGCACGTGGTTCTTCTTGGTCTCGTAGTCGCCCTTGTCGATCTTCGGGCGGAACTTCATTTCCTTGACTTCGATCTTGGCCTGGTTCTTGCGGGCCTGCTTGGCCTTGCGGGCCTGGTCGTACTTGTACTTGCTGTAGTCCATGACCTTGCAGACGGGAGGCTCTGCGTTGGGGGCAATCTCCACGAGGTCCATATTCTGTTCCTCGGCAATGCGCAGGGCATCGCGGACGCCAAACAGACCAAGCTGCGAGCCATCCACACCAATCAGACGGCAAGTACGAGCAGAAATCTCCCCGTTGATGCGGGGCTCATCGGACTTAGCTATCGCCGACACCTTCCTCTCTCTGGCAGTTGCCTGCCATATAAAAGAAAATCTCCCGGCACGCGAAGCAGCAGCCAGAAGACATGGGCCCAAAAGGGTGAACTCATATTGTCTGACCAGACAGCTGCTCAAGGCGCCGCAAGGTGGGGACGCATGCGCATCCCACTTCGTTAACACGAAAAGACAGTGTACGCCTCAGACCGCATGCATGCAAGTCGGAGCCGCTCTTCGCTATCTCTTCACAGCACATCATAGCAGAAGGGCCCTCAGCTCGTACGCTGCTTTGTGGGAAACGTTTATCCCTGCAAACATTCGCTGCCCAGCTGCCTGCCACTTGCTACACTAGTCGATGCACATTCGCACGGACCGAGGAGCTGTACCTCATGCAGGAATTCGAACTTAGCGTCAATGGCCTCAAGGTCAAGGCCGCCTATGACTCGGCTACGATCGATGGAGTGCTCACACCTCTCGTGAAGCGCTGGTCGAACCTCGCCCGTGGCCTCGGCAGGCGCATGATCGTCTTCATGGCAGGAGCGCCCGGCACCGGCAAGTCATGCTGCGCACAGACGCTTGAAGAGCTTTCGCTTTCGGTCGAAGGGGCACTGCCCTTGACGGCTGTAAGCCTTGACGGCTTCCACTACCTCAACTCCTATCTGAGATCGAATGTGGCCGAAGTCGATGGCCGCGAAGTGCGCCTCTCCGACATCAAGGGAGCACCCGAGACCTTCGATCTCAATGCCTTCCGCGCAAAGCTCATCGAGCTCAAGCGAGGCAAGCGCGTCCTCATGCCTGCCTACAGCAGGAAGACCCACGAGGTCGAGGAGAACGCTATCGCCGTCGACACGAGGATTGTCCTCATCGAGGGCAACTACCTGCTTCTCGACGAGCGGGGCTGGAGAGGCCTCTGCGCCTACTGCAACGATTCCGTCTTCATCGAGGCCACACCCTCCGAACTCGAGGCACGCCTCGTTGAGCGCAAGGTCGAGGGCGGCATGAAGAAGGCAGAAGCCGAGGCATTCTACGCTAAGAGCGACCGGAGAAACGTCGAGCGCGTTCTGGCGCACCGTGTCCCCTGTGCCGTTACGCTCGAGCAGTCAGGCATCAACCATCTCTCCAGGAAGACAGCACCTTCAAACCCAGAGGACCAGCTCCGCTAGTCGAAAACACATCTCAGCAAGAAGGAAGGCCGGAAGCGTGCTTCCGGCCTTCCTTCATCTTTTGATGTCCTATCGCTATCAGATACGTCTGCACGTACGTCATGCTTCCCGATCCAGTTGCCTGTCCTGGCCGACTCCATAACGCACCATCAAAGATAGGCATCTGCTATGCGCTGAGCATTCGTGCGAAACAGCGCTTCAGTCTCGTCTGTCTCCACATACATATCGGTATCCATCGCCTCGGCATAGCTCTGTTCCTCCAGCATCGCTTCAGCCTGTGCATATGCGTTCTCATACGCTTCATCCCGCACAGATTGGGTCCGCGTATTCAGGGACGAGGCTTCTGTCGCCTCATAGGGCGATTCAGGAAAGCCGCCATTCAAGATATTGAGATCGAGGTTCAGCCTGCCATCCACGTCACCGAGCGGCAGCACGCTGTAGACCGTTGGAGCAAACATGAACCTGCATTCAGATGGATTGCTCGTACCATCCGACGGGAGGCAGCAAAGAAACACGAGATACTGGCGTCCGGCACATGTCGGCGTGAGATAGCCCGTATAGGGGCTGCGCGTCGAGCTCGCACCTATCCGAAGACCGCTTCCGCCATCGATCTGTCCATCCTTGCTGACTGCAAATTCCTGATAGACGGAAATCTCATCGCCTGGCACGAGCTGCACGCCAGGAAGGGCATAGGCTGCTCCATCAGCCAGAAGGCGAGATTCCTTTCCAAGGCCGCGAATCACACGGTCTACCCTATAGCTGCTCGCAAAAGCCCGGTACCCATAATGCGACTCATCCGTAGCCGTAACAATCATGATTGCATCGGCATACTCGCCCGGATCTGCCAGCTGGAGACCCAAAGCTGCAGACTTCTGCGCTGGAGTGAGCGAAGCCCCTTCGGATCCATAGCGCACTCTCCATGCCTGCTCCACCTCGTCTGCATCTGACAGAGCAGCGTATCGCTTGGGCAGATAGTGCACTTCATAGACTGCAGACGAGAGTCTGTCTGCATCCTTTCCATCGACATTGGTGAGGCTCGTCCTGAACAGAACCGCAATTACGACAATGAATGCCGCTGCAGCAGCGATTGCGACAAGAGCCAGGCGCCTATGCCCATGTCTGCAATGCATCTTCATCGCCGCTCCTTCCCAACAATCCTTCCATCCTGCAGATGGACATGGAGATCAAACAGGTCTTCAAGCTGTGGCTGGTTATGGCAGGAAATGAGGAGTGTCACTCCAGACGCATGCATCTTCCGAACAATGTTGAGCACCAGCTCTATACCATCCGTATCAAGCGCATTGGTGGGCTCGTCCATGATCAGGAGCTCAGGTTCTTCCATGATGGCTTGGGCAAGGTTGAGCCGCTGCTTCATGCCGAGGCTGTATTCAGATACTGGCCGCCCGTCATCAGCATCCAGCCCAACCAGCTCGAGCGTTTTTGCAATCTCTCCGGGGCCAATCAGCTTCCTGATGCCAGCAAGAATCTCGAGATTGCCTTTCCCTGATCGGTATTCCCAGAACCCTGTGCCATCAGCCATATATCCAAGACGCACTGGATAGGCTTTCATGCGGTCGAGCAGCTTGCCGCCGACAAGTATCTGTCCCCCGTTGATGCGCACGAGGCCGGCGACAGCCCGGAACAGCATCGATTTGCCGGATCCATTGACACCAGTGAAGCCCGCGACTGAGCCGTCAGGAATTTCGAGATCTATATCATCCAGGACAGCGCGCCCGTGTATCTTCTTCGTGACATGCTCGATCTTTACAGCAGCCATGGCACTCCAATCAGGCTTCGACGTGAGGGAAAAGCAGCAGAAACGTGGCAAGAGCAGCGAGGAGCCAGACATCCAGACACAATATGGCCTGAAGCAATGCAGCAGGATTCGTCTCGAGGCCAGCCACAAGAGCATTGGCGCTGAATCCCCAGCATGCAGGGAGCAGCCTTAAGACAAGGGAATCGGATGGCAGCGACGCGACAGCCATGCAGGATACGATATAGAGAAGGACAGATACACCAGCAGAAGAGCGGCTCTGTCCATCTCTTGCAAGGAGCGAGCCTATCAAGCTATACACAGCTGCAGACAAGCATGACAGCAATGCCGAGAAAGAGATGAAGGCTATGAACGAGCCATCATCGAGCGGCCATCCCATCAGGAATCCGGCCAATAGCTCTGACAATGCGCTGAGACACGCAACGAGCATTTCCGCAGCAAGAAGGCTCGCAGCACCCTGCAGCAGCATGCCACGAGGATTCTTCATGCGGAACCTGATGAGCGGGCCATGCTGAAAGGAAGGATCTGTCGCCACATCTGACAGCAAGAAGATGTTGAGAGCAGCCGGTGCCATGCTGCCGAACTGCCAGAGAATTGCATTGCCCTGCTCCTCTGCATCGACGATGCTTGCCCCTCCCACAATCTCAGCCACCAGGTAATCCGATGTGTTCGCAAGCGGAGCGAGCGCACACAGGAGCGCTGCGCCTGCACAAATCATGCAGCGTATCATCTGGCCCTTTTCAAGGAGAGGATAGCCTGTCATCTGCCTTCGCCCCCTGATGGCACATCGCACACTTCCGCCATCAATCTGATAGATGAAAGGATTGCAATGCAGATGAATAGCTGGCGCAGAAGGACAGCCAACGCATTTCCGACACCGTTCTGCATGTCCTGGACTATCATCCAGCCAAAATGCAGCATGTCGATCGATCGCAGCGGCGATGCACCGAGAAAATAGCCAAAGAAGCCATAGCCCAGAGCCACAATCACCGCAGCCCTCTCGCCGGCTGCAATGCAAACCGCTACAAGCAGCAGCGCACAGCTGATGAAATATGAGCAGACAGCCAATGTCCAGAGAAGCCAGAACAGGCTGCCCGCTGCATCCATGCAGCCAATGAATGCTGCTTCCAGAGCCAGCCCCATCGAGACGGTCATCCCTGCCGCAAGCGCCAGGAGAAGGCAGTCCCGCAGTGTGCACTTCACTGTATCGGCAAAGCCGTTTCGCCTCACTATCAGCATGGAAGATGTGATGCCAGCAAGCGATGGCACAAGCAGGACAATGCAGGCTGGCGTATAGAAGAGAGCATTCAGAAGTTCGTGGGAATAGGTCCCATAGAGCTTGATGAAGGATTCGGATGGAAGAGCCTGCTGAGAGGGGCTTCCGTACATGGCGAGCATGACAGGGACGGATGCAATATAGAGAATAAGGCTCAATAGCAATTGCTTTATCCCTGGGACCATGAGCCGGCCAGCGCCTTTCATTGCAGATCGCCCTTGAGCAGAAACTCGGATACTGCAGCCAGCAGCACTGCTGCTGCAAGCACCAGCAAAGGTACAGAGAACATCCCTACAAGAGAGAGGTCTTCTGCCCGAGAGATGGTCAGGGCAAGACTGACGAGAGGATTCCACTTGGCAGGAGCAATCTGCGTCGCGACAATCACGAATGCCATCGGAAACGCGAGCACCAAAAGCGACTGCTTTGGCAGATAAAGCGAAAGGGCTGCGGCAAACATGACCAGCGCTGAGATGTAGAACGCGTCATATGCCAGATAAGCCAGATTCAGCAGGTAAGGACTCAGGGATGCTAGCGCCCCGAAAGGGAGCCGTGCCGCGTAGTCGGTGTATTTCAGCATCGAAGCCGCATTACTGCCGAATCCTATCTGGAATGCATCTATGCTCGAGTCAAAAGGAAATACAAGCAGCTCCACAACCTGAGAAGCCGCAATCATTGCAGCTACATAGACGAAGCATCCAATGAATGCTGCCAGAAGGAAGGAAGCGAAATAGGTTCGTCTGCCCATCCTTGTTGCCAGCGTTGCGTATCTTCCAGAGCGAAGATCGCGGCAGAAGGAATCTCCTGCAGCCATGCAGCCAAGCGTCGGAATAACGAAACCAAGCATATAGACCCAGAGATACGAATACATGCTTTCATAATTGCCCATCCACCCGATAGCGGCCGAGGGCAGGGAGCCGACATCGCTTCCCCAGAATCTGAGAAGGCCTTCGACGAAGACTACTGCAATGCCTATAGCTGCAAGCGCAACGGCAGCAAGATACTGAGGCGATTCGAAGACATTCCTGAGCTGGAAACGTAAGGCTAGAAGCAATTTCATAGCATGCACCCCTCCTCTGCTGCAGGCAGAACAGTAAAAAGCATCGAACGTCGTTCATTCCAGTCCCGAAGAGAAGCTATGTACGCAGCCAGATGCAGCTCGGGCTCTTTCGTCTCGATATGCCGGAGCACCTTCAATATGTGCGATGCATCACTCATAAGCAGCTCCCAGACAGGAGGAGGGTTCTCTGTGATGGAAAGGCTATGTATCTGAAAGCTTTCCCAAAAGCATAGCAGCGAACGTTTTTTTGCAGCATCGCTGGGACCGCATTCCGCAAGAGGCTTGTCCGCCTCGTCAAATGGCAGCCGCAAAAAGAAAGAAGACCGGAAGCGTGAGCTTCCGGCCTCATCCATATCGCTGGTGCCCGAGGTGGGACTCGAACCCACACGGCATTGCTGCCAACGGATTTTGAGTCCGTCACGTCTACCAATTCCATCACTCGGGCATATGTGCCTTCATCAGGCTCCCAAACTATACCAGATGCCAGGCATCCAGAACAGCCCATTTCTCTGTCTCTATATGAAGAGAGCCCCTATCCGGGGCTCTCTGGACACTCGATGGTGTCGGAGGCGGGACTTGAACCCGCACGACCTTTTAGTCAGTCACTAGCACCTCAAGCTAGCGCGTCTGCCAATTCCGCCACTCCGACATGCGTTGTGCGCAAGTGGTACTTTAGCATACTTCCCAAGCCGCACAGCCGACTTTTTTCGGAAGTTCTTGGCGCTGCACATTTGGCACAGCCTAGTGCATGCCATCAGATGCATGTTCCCCGTCCTGGAGCCAGGGGTTGTGTGCCAGCTCCTGTGCCATCGTCGTCTCGGGCCCATGGCCGCAGAAGAGCGTATAGGAGGCGGGGATGCGGCGCTTGAGCTTGGCAAGCGTCTCCATGAGCTCTGCGTGGCTGCCGCCAGGAAGGTCGGTCCTGCCGCAGGAGAGATGGAAGAGCGTATCTCCCACGAAGGCAAAGCCTTCTCCTAGAAGCACCATGCCGCCCGGCGTATGGCCCGGCGCAGCTATAGCCTCGAAGGAGAGCTCATCGAGCTTCCATGTGTCCCCGTCATGCAGCAGCTCATCGGCGTCAGGAATCTGCTCCCCGTATGCCATGCCTGAGCCGTCCACCTTGCCGGAGTGCTCCTTTGCCCACGCATAGTCCGCCTCAGGCATCATGAACCTGGCATCGGTCGCTTCCTTCAGGGCACGCACGCCCGACACATGGTCGTTGTGGCCATGCGTGCAGACGATGAGGTCGACCGTGACATCTTTGAGCTCCTGGGCTATGCGTGCGCCCTGGTCTCCTGGATCGACCACCATGCAGTGGTCGTTCGATATCACGGCGTAGCAGTTCGTCTGGAAGGGGCTTACCACGAACTGTCTGAGCTCTGCCATCTAGAGCCTCCTCTTCATCTGGCTCGACCCTTCGCCTGGCATGATGCGGCGGGCATCGAAGACCGAAGGCACACGGCTCACGTTTGCAAGAAGCGGCATGAGCAGGCTCGCGTCGGAGATTGCGATGAGGAAGCGCAGGCGTGCCACGCCCTGGGCAGAGGTCTGGGTCGCAGCAGACAGGATATTGCCGCCAGAATCGTTGATTGCAATCGTGACATCCTTGAGAAGCCCCATGCGGTCCGATGCTTCGACGACGATCTCGACCTGGAACTCGGTGGCACCCGACGTATCCCACTCGACGTCGATCATACGCTCAGGATGCTCCATGAGGCCCTTCACGTTCGGGCAGTTCGCGCGGTGGACCGAGACGCCACGTCCCCGTGTCACGAAGCCCACGATATCGTCGCCTGCAACAGGGTTGCAGCAGTGGGCAAGGTGGACCATCAGGTCCGGATCGCCCTTCACGATCACGCCACAGCTCGAGCGCTTCTTTCTCTCCTCGCGGGTCGGCTTCGACGGCTTGATGAGCGGCCGGTCCTCCATGATGGCACGGCGCATCTCCTCTTCGCGGTCTGCCTGGGCCTGTGCCTGGGCATTGGCTTCAGGAGAGCCCTCGAGCATGACCTCTTCGAGGCGGTTCGCAACGATCTTCGGCGTGTACTTGCCGGCACCGATCGATGCCATGAGGTCGTCTACGGTGTGGACATCGAACTGCGGCAGGACCTTCTCGCAGGCCTTCTGCACGCGCGGCGTGGAGATGCCGTAGCCGCGCTTCCTGAGCTCGTGGGCAAGGTCGTTCCTGCCGGTCTCCATATCGCCGGCACGGGTGACGGAAGCGAAGTACTTCCTGATCTTGGCTCGGGCCGACGGCGTCGCGACGATGTTCACCCAGTCTCGTGACGGCTTGGCATTGTTGTTCGTCAGGATCTCGACGCGGTCGCCCATCTTGAGGCGATAGGTAAGCGGCACGACGGCGCCATTGACCTTGGCACCGACGCAGTGGTTGCCGACCTCCGTGTGCACAGCGTAGGCAAAGTCGAGAGGCGTCGAGTCACGCCGGAGGCTCATGACCTCGCCCTTCGGCGTGAAGACGAAGATCTCGTCCTCGAAGAGGTCGACCCTCAGGTTGTTCAGGAACTCATGGGCATCGTCGATGTCGCCCTCGGTCGTCCACTCGAGGTTCTTCCTGATGTAGTTGATGGCAGAATCGATGTTCTTGTCGTCTGCGCTCATGAGGCCCTGGGAGTTGCCGGCCTTCTTGTAGAGCCAGTGTGCTGCGATACCATATTCTGCCTGCTCGTGCATCTGCACGGTGCGGATCTGGATCTCGATCGGGCGGGCATCGGGACCGATGACGGTGGTATGGAGAGACTGGTAGAGATTTGCCTTCGGCGTCGCGATGTAGTCCTTGAAGCGTCCTGGCAGAGGATGCCAGAGCGAGTGAACGGCGCCCAGGACGGAGTAGCACTCGCCGACCGTATGCACGATCACGCGAAGTGCTATGAGGTCATAGATGTCAGAGAACTCGAGGTCCTTCCTGAGCATCTTCTGGTAGATGGACCACAGATGCTTCGGGCGTCCCGTGATCTGGAAGTTCTTGATGCCGGCACGCTTGAGCTCGTCGTCCAGGACCTTTATGGCCTCATCGGTATCCTGCTCGCGCTGGGCACGCGAGTCCTGGACCATGCGGGCGATCCTCTGGTACTCCTCAGGCTCGAGGTAGTAGAACGCAAGGTCTTCGAGCTCCCACTTGATGGAGCTGATGCCGAGACGATCTGCCAGCGGCGCATAGACATCCATCGTCTCATGCGCCTTGAAGATGCGCCGGTCGGGCGGCAGTGCCGCGAGCGTCCTCATGTTGTGCAGGCGGTCTGCAAGCTTGATGATGATGACACGGATGTCCTTCGACATCGCCAAGAACATCTTGCGCAGGTTCAGGGCCTGCTTCTCGTCCATCGACTCGACCTCGATCGAGGTGAGCTTCGTGACGCCGTCCACGAGCTCTGCCACCGTCTCGCCGAAGCGCTCGGAGATGTCAGAGAGCGTGGCAGGCGTGTCTTCGACCGTGTCGTGCAGAAGCGCAGCACAGATCGAATCCTCATCCATATGGAGCTTGTCGGCGAGAATCAGCGCAACCTCGACCGGATGGTTGATGTAGGGCTCGCCAGAGCGCCTTTTCTGGTCCTTGTGGAACTCGGCTGCAAAGTGATAGGCCTCGTGAATCTTCGAGACCGCCTCTTCGTCCATGTAGCGGGAGCAGGTAACCTCGAGGAGGCGCCAGTTGTCTGCATTCGGAATGGCCTTTTCTGCCATGGTTCACTCCTCTCCGTCGACGATACGTCCCATATGCGGGATGATGGGCCTGCAGAGTGCGCAGGTGAGCTCCTGTGCCGTTGCCGTGAGGATCCAGTCCCGGAACCGGGCGAAATCCTCGCGTGCACGCATGCCCTCGAGATAGCGGATGGACTGCTCGAGGTCCATGCGGGAAGGAGCGTCTGCCATGAGTATACGACGCTGGGATCCCCAGCCGCTCGTCGAGAGGAAGCCGAGCTCCTGGAATATCTGGATGCCGGCAGAGACCGATCCCTCATCGATGTGCGCTCTGTCGTCCATGGAGAGGCAGGCCTCGGCGATATCGGCATTCACCGCGTCGAAGCTGCCATCTCCGCCTTCTGCCTTTGCAGCTCTGCCAAGCTGCATGAGCGTGCGATAGAGCACGACGAGGTCAGAGCGTGCAGGGGCAGCAGAGGCAATGATGCGCTCATCGATTCTGGCATCCCTGCTGCTGAAGAGCAGGTGCACCTGGGCAGGCTTCCCATCCCTTCCGGCACGGCCGCACATCTGGTTGAACTCAATCTCCGAGAATGGCATATGGAAGAGGACCGCATGCCTGATATCAGGGATATCGACACCCTCGCCGAAGGCAGAGGTCGCAACGATGCAGGAAAGGTCTCCCTCGCGGAAGGCACGCTCGACGCGTGCACGGTCGCGGCGCGTGAGCCCTGCGTTATAGAAGGCGATGCGTCCCGCCTCATCCGGCACGGCGTGCCTGAGCATCCTCACGAGCGCCACCGACTGCTCGCGGGAGTTCACGTAGCAGACGCACTTCTCCCCTGCCGCCACGATATGCACAAGCGCCGCCTCGCGGTCGCGCAGCTCGCGGAGATCGTCGAGCACAAGGTTCGTCCTGCTCGTTCTGTCGATGAGGACATTCGATTTCGGAATCTGGAGAAGCCGGCAGAGCTCTTTTGCCACCGGATCGGGTGCCGTCGCGCTGACTGCGAGGCAGACCGGATGCCCCAGAGCCTCCAGGATCTTCGGGAAGTCGCTATAGGCGTCTCTCTTTGCAGGCCCTGCCTGCCCCGCATGGTGGGCTTCGTCGACGACGACAAAGCCGATGCGTCCGCCCTTTGCGAAGCGGCGTGCATGGGCTGCGAGGAACTCGGGCGTCGTGAGCACGACGTCGACCTCCCCTGCAGCAAGCGCAGCAAAGATGTCCTCCCGCTCTCCCTGGCCTGTGGCACCGGTCAGGACGCGCACGGTCATGCCGAGAGCGCCGAAGGCTTCCTCGAGGTGGCATCTCTGGTCTGCGACAAGGGCGCGGAGCGGATAGACGAATATCGATGCCTTGTGCTCCGCGAGCGCCATGCGCGCGGCGTGGACGTGGAAGATGAGGCTCTTGCCACGACCCGTAGCCATCACGCAGAAGCAGGATTTGCCCGCGCCAAGGAGCGCGAGCGCCTCCCGCTGTGCCGGCAGAAGGTCGTGGTCGCCGATGAAAAGATGCGAGAGACGCTCTGCAAGCGCCTCAGGCGCAAGCCCCGAGAGCTCCTGGCGCAGTGCCTGCACGCCCTTGGCCTTCGAAGCTGCTGCCTGCACCTCCTTCGGCTGCCGCATGACCTGGATATCGATGGCGGCATCCTGGCTCCTTGTGGTGCAGACGACCTTCAGCACCTCGGCACGATAGGTCGCGCCGGCATCGATGGCAGGCACAAGCGCTGCTGCGATATGATGGCGCAGATGCCCCAAGACCGTGCCTTCCTTCGTCACGAGGGCAAGGGAGCACATCTCTGCCGTGCCGTCAGAGCAGACGGAGAGCTCCTCTCCTTCCGAAAGACGCGTGGGGTCGGTTCCTTCCGGCATCCTCACGACACGGGTCCTGAACTTGAGCGCCTCTGCTATGCCTGCATGTTCAGGGACCGAAAGCACCTCCGAGGCGTGCTCGAAGAGCTCGTCGGCAAGCGTCGGGTCCGCCTTCTTGCTGTCCTCGTCAGGGGTCCTGTAGATGATGTCCTTGACCATGAGCTTCGGCTTCGTGCGCCCCTGCCAGGTCTCGTTCACAGCCTCGAAGACGAGGTCCACAGCCCCGTCATAGCCTGATGCCTTCTCGATGTGGGGCGTCCGGAACATGATGGCAGGCACGGCGTGCGTGCCATCGCTTGCGACGAAGCGCAGATGGTCGCCGTTCGTGCCGACACGCGCCCTGCCCCTCATCGTGACGCCGCAGACGCCGAAGAGCGGCTTCTTGTTGCCCATACCGAAAGGCTGGAGGATCTCAAGCGAGGAGATTGTCGGACGGTCGATCTCTGCGAGGGAGACGATCGCTGCGACCTCGCCCCTGTCCTCGAACTGCTCTGCAGGCAGGGCATCCATGATGGCTTCCATGCGGTCGCGGAAGGCATCGAGATTGGCGGCATCGAGCGTGACGCCGACTGCTCCTGCATGGCCGCCAAAACGAATCAGGAGGTCCGAGCACTGCTCGACCGCATGGAAGAGATCGACAGAACCCACGGAGCGGCCAGAGCCTCTGGCCACGCCGTCAGAGATCGTGAAGAGGAGGGCTGGCACATGGTATTTGTTCACCATGCGCGAGGCGACGATGCCCTTGACGCCCTCATGCCAGCCTTCGCCGCCGACGACGATGACGCGACCGCCCTCGTAGAGTGCATCCACCATTGCCATCGCTTCGTCGGTAAGCGCTGCCTCGATCTCGCGGCGCTCCGAGTTGATGGCCTCGAGCTGGCCCGCCAGACGGGTCGCCTCCTGCTTGTCATCCGTAAGCAGGAGCTGGAAGGCCACATCGGTCGAGCCCATGCGTCCTGCGGCATTGAGGCGAGGTATAAGCGAGAACGGCAGGCTGTCTGCCGTGACCGTCGAGAGGTCGGTGCCCGAGCTTGCGGCCAGAGCGACGATGCCCGGACGGTCCGTCTTCCTCATCCGCTCGAGGCCATCGGTCACAAGTGCCCTGTTCTCGCCGCACAGGTCCATCATGTCGGAAATCGTGCCGAGGGTCGCGACCTCCGTGTAGTGCCGCCAGAGGTCGGGGTTCCCAAGCCTCTCGCCCAGGACCTGCACAAGCTTCAAAGCCACACCGGCACCGGCAAGGTCTCTGCTCGGGCAGTCTTCCGTCATTTTCGGATCGGTCACCGGCACGCCTTCAGGCACGAGGTCTCCCGGCTCGTGGTGGTCGGTCACGACGACGTCGATGCCCTCTTCCTTGAGCCATGCGACTTCGTTCTTCGCTGCTATGCCGTTGTCTACCGTGACGATGAGGTCGGGCGATGCCTTCTCCTGCACACGCGCGAGCGCCTCGCGCGAAAGGCCATAGCCCTCGCCGAAGCGGTTCGGTATGAACGGAGCGACCTTGCCTCCGAGCGCCCGGAGACCGAGCGTCAGAAGGCAGGTCGCACTCATACCGTCGACATCGAAATCGCCGAAGACCGCTATCTGCTCGCCACGCTCGAGCGCTGCCTCGACCCTGTCTGCTGCTTCCTTCATGCCTGGAATCAGCAGAGGGTCCTGCCAGTCACGATCGAGCGAGGGCGTGAGGAAGCGCTTCGCTTCCTCCACGTCGCGTATGCCGCGGGCACACATCACGCGTGCCACAAGGGGCGCCACGTCGAGTGCATTCGCCAGCTTGGAAGCGGCCTCGTCATCTTGAGGAAGGACATCCCAGCGTCTGCTTCCCTTGAGGCCTGCCATAAAGATCAGGCCTCCTGTGCGGGCGTTGCCGTATCACGGTACTTGGCGGCAATCTTTGCCCACTTGGGCTCCTTGCCCTTCCAGACGCAGAGAATCTGGGAAGCGACCGCGAAGCTCGAATAGGTGCCGAGGAGCTCGCCAACGAACATGGCGAAGGCAAAGTCGCGCAGGGTCGAACCGCCAATAGCAAGCATGCAGATGACCGGCACGACCGACGTGATCGTCGTGTTGATGGTGCGGACGATGACCTCATTGATCGAGTAGTTCGCGATCTCGTCGTAGGTATGGTGCTTGCCGTCAGAAAGCTGCTTTGCGTTCTCGTCGATGCGGTTGAACTCGACGACCGTGTCGTAGAGCGAATAGCCCATGATCGTCAGGAGCGCTGCTACGACATTCGGCGTGATCGGCATCTGCGTCCAGGCATAGACACCGATGGTGATGAGCAGGTCATGTACGAGGGCGATGACAGCAGAGATCGACATCTTGAACTCATAGCGGATCGAGACATAGACGATGATGGCGGCAATTGCGACGAAGAAGGCAAGAAGCGAAGAGCGGGTGACATCTGCTCCCCAGTCAGGGCCGATCGTCGTGACCTGATAGGAGGAATCCTCGAGGCCGAGCCTGTCTGCGACCTGGTTGGCATGGTCGGTGGCCGTCTGGGGATCCGTCGTGCCAGAACGCACGAGGAAGCCCGTCGCGCCATCCGTGACAGAGGTCTGGACCGTCGCTTCGCCCTCGCCTGCATCGGCAAGCGCATCGCGCATCTGCTCGATCGTGATCTCTCCCGTATCGCGGAAGTCGATCTCGGTGCCGCCGATGAACTCGATGCCGAAGACAAGGCCGCGGGCAAGGATGCCGACAACGGAAAGAGCGATGAGGACACCGGAGATGACGAAGAAGGCACGGCGGTGCTTCATGAACTGGATCTCGCCCTTGAAGTGGCTACGCATGGGCCACACCTCCCTTCACGCCCCGCTCGCTGCGGGCGCGTTCTGCCTCTTCCAGATCTTCCTCGATACCCCAGAACTTTGGGTGCCTCTCGATCTGGTGCTGGGCCAGAAGGCGAAGTGCCGGTGCCTTGAAGCAGAACATCGTCACGATGTCGCAGGCAACGCCGAGCGCAAGCGTGAGGCCGAAGCCCTTGACTGTACCGGAGGCGAAGGCGAAGAGGGCGATAGCGGAGACGAGCGTCACGATATCGGCGTCAAGCGAGGTCTTGATGCCGTGCTTCGTGCCGGAGATCGAGGCGTTCTTGACGCTCTTCCCCATCCTGATCTCCTCGCGGAAGCGCTCGAGCACGAGAATCGACGAGTCGGCAGCAGATCCTGTCGTCAAGACCATGCCGGCAAGTCCCGGAAGCGTCAGGCTGAAGAGGCCATTCTTCGAGAGGATGGCAAGAAGGCCGAGATAAAGGACAGCGAAGCAGGCAAGCGAACCCAGAGTCAGGATGCCCATGCCACGGTAGAAGAAGAAGAGATACACGACGACGATCGCGACACCGGTCGCAATGGCGAGGATGCCCTGCTGGAGGGAGTCCTGGCCAAGCGTCGGTCCGACGACGCGGGACTCGGAGTATGTGAGCGTCACAGGAAGCGAGCCGGAGTCCAGGACCGTCTTCAGGCTCTTTGCCTCATCGAGCGTGAAGGAGCCCGATATGGAGACATTGCCATCCGTGATGGCGGATTGCACTGCTGGCGCAGACTTCACGACGCCGTCGAGCACGATAGCGATCTGGCCCTTCGTCGGGGCAAGCTCGGTCGTGACATCGCCGAAGATCCGGGCACCTTCGCTGTTGAACGAGACATTCACGACATACTCGCCCGTCGAGGACTGGGCGACAGAGGTCTTCGTGATATAGGAGCCATCCATGAAGGCGGTGTAGGAGCCATCAGCAAGCTCGACATCCTCCTGGCCATTCCTGATCTTCAGGAGCGCATCGGCGTCGCCGATATCGTCGAGGCGGACGAACTCGATATGTCCGGTCTGGCCGATGGTCTGGACGGCGGTCTCTGCATCCGTCGCACCCGGAATCTGGACGAGGATGGAATTTGCGCCCTGCTGCTGCACGGTCGCCTCGGAAGCGCCGAGCGAGTTCACGCGGTTCTGGACAATCGATGTAGCGGTAGCCATATCATCAGAGCTCGGCTGAGAGCCATCAGACTTCGAGGCCGTCAGGATGACGGAGACGCCGCCCTTGATATCGAGACCCTGATTGATGGAGGTGCCAAGCGGCGTGAAGGCAATCACGCAGGCAACGCAGACCGCTGCGAGAACGACGAGCGTCGATACCCAGCGGCGGGCATTTGCGCTCAGGCGTCGCTTCGAGCGTGATTTCGGGCGCTTCGGTGCCGTAGCCGATGCGCCTTCTGAGGCATTCCAGCGCGCGACACCCGATTCTTGGGGTGCTTGCCCCTTCTTGTTCTTAGCCATGTCCCTGCAACTTTCTGGAACCTATGGTCCCTCGTATCTGCAACAGAACCATTATAGGGACATGGCCAAGATTGACAAAATGCGGAAAAGCTGGGCAATCAGAAATCGCGCACTGCTTCCGATGCCATCCACTCGTCTTCGAACTGCTTGTAGGTGCCCGCAAAGATTGCAGCGCGTGCCTGGCGCATGAGCTCCAGGAGGAAGTAGATGTTGTGCATGGAGAGGAGGATGGCGCCGACCATCTCCTGCTGCTTCACAAGGTGATGGATGTAGGCACGCGTGAAGCCGCCTGTGCAGACAGGACACGTGCACTTGTCATCGAGCGGTCCGTGGTCGTGCGTATACTTCGCGTTCTTGAGGTTCATCCTTCCCTCATGGCTGAAGGCGGTGCCCATGCGAGCCGTGCGGGTCGGAAGCACGCAGTCGAACATATCGACACCACAGCCCACCTCATGCACAAGCGTCGTCGGATTGCCGACGCCCATGAGGTAGCGGGGCTTGTCCTTCGGCATGTACTCGCAGACCAAGGGATCGAGCGTCTCGCACATCGTCTCGAAGTCCTCGCCCACCGAGTAGCCGCCGATGCCGTAGCCGGGAAAATCGGCGCATTCCTCAAGATGGTGCAAGGACCGAAGGCGCAGGTCCATGTGCATGCCGCCCTGGACGATACCGAAGAGGGCCTGGTCCTCGCGGGTATGAGCCGCAAAGCAGCGCTCTGCCCAGGCGCTCGAGAGCTCGACCGCACGCTCGACGAAGGGACGCTCTGCCGGATAGGGCGGGCACTGGTCGAGCTGCATCACGATATCAGCACCGAGCTGCTCTGCGATGTGCATGTTATCCTCAGGCGTCCAGTGGATATAGGAGCCGTCGTAGTCGACCGCACGGAACGTCACGCCCTCATCGGAGAGCTTCGTGAACTCGCCGTGGGAGAAGACCTGGAAGCCGCCCGAATCGGTAAGGATTGGACGGTGCCACTGCATGAACTCGTGAAGACCGCCCATCTCGTCCACAAGGTCTGCTCCCGGCCTGTTTGCGAGATGGTAGGTGTTCGCGAGGATGATCTTGGCGCCAAGCTCCTCGAGCGTGGAGGGGAGGATGCCCTTCACGGTTGCCTTCGTGCCGACCGGCATGAAGATGGGCGTCGGGATGTCGCCGTGCTCGGTATGGATGAGGCCGGCACGTGCATGGGTCAGAGGATCTTCTGCCTGGACCGTGAACGTGAAATTCGGATTGCTGGCCACGTTATGCCTCCTTTGCAGCTGCGTGCGCCTCTTCGAGCGCAGCCTCTATCCAGACGGCGACGCCGTCCTCATCGATGCTTGGACAGACTTCGTCTGCAAGCGCCTTCACATCGTCCGATGCGTTGCCCATCGCTACGAAATGGCCGACATGCCCGATGAGCGGGATATCGTTTCCGCCGTCGCCGAAAGCGACGACAGCCTCTTTCGGGATGCCCAGATAGGCAGCAAGCGCATCGGCGCCCGTGCCCTTTGTGACACCCTTCTTCGTGATCTCGATCTGGGTCTTCTCCATCTCGGCCACTTCCCAGATGCCTTCACGCTCGAGGATGCGCTCTGCCACCTTCATGTTCTCGGGTACCGGGAAGGAGCAGTCGAGCTTCTCTATCCCATCCTCTGCACTCTTGAGCTTCGGAAGGGCCGACAGGCAGTTGTGCCATCCTTTGAGACGGAATATCGGATGCGAGACGAAGCCCTTCAGAATATCGAGGGCTGACCCGCTCTTGCGCTCCGTCTGTCCTGCCATATAGGAGATGGCACCTGCCTCGGCGTAGGTATCCATACCGAGATGGACATGCCAGGCAGCATGGAGCGGCTTGAACGCCTGGTAGATCCTGAGCGCGTCATCACGCTCGATGGGCCTGCGCACAAGCGGTGCAAGATTCCCGTCGGCGATGCAGGCTCCATTTGCTGTCACGTAATAATCCATGCACTCAGCATCGGTGGCCGGCCCTTCGATGAGGCCGCGCGGGCGCCCGCTGCAGACAGCCGTCGCGACACCGTGGTCCTGGAGCATCTTGATTGCCGCTACAACCCGAGGAGAGATTCCCTGATGATGCGCGAGAATCGTTCCATCAAGGTCAAAAAGGCACAGCCCGATGCCCTGAGGGCACCGGGCTGTTCCGGTCAATCCTTGCTTGAGTGCAGAGGGCTGACTACTTCTCGCCAAAGCCGTCGTCAATCAGAGCGACGAGGGTGTCGAGAGCTTCCTGCTCCTGGTCGCCGTCGCAGGCAACCTCGACCTTGGTGCCAGCAGCGAGGCCAGCAGCAAGAATCATCATGATGGACTTTGCGTTGACAGGAGCGGAGCCCTTCGTGAGGTCCTTGATCGTCACATTGCAGGGGAACTTCTTTGCGGCAGCAACAAACTGGGAAGCGGGACGTGCGTGAAGACCAGTAGCGTTGACAATGGTCGTCTGCTTGGAAACCATCTTTTTCTCCTTTGACACGACAATGGAGCGCGCGGGCTGCCCCGCAATGCGCATTTGCCATTACTGTAACAAAACTTGTGCACTTGTGACACACTTTCTTTTCACTACGCAGAATCCAGAATGTTCCAGCATATTCCCTCCATCTCGAAGCTCTGCAGCTGTCCGCGATGGCATGAAATGACACCCGCTTTCCTATTTCTGGGCAGCGGCGGGCGGAAATGCGCCAAAATGGTACATGTACATGCTGAAGCACCAAGGAGCTTGGAAACCATGCAGGACAACGCAGAAGAGCGCAGCGATACAAAGAAGCCCCGCCATGAGAGGCGCAAGGACAAGAAGCAGCAGAAGGACCAGAAGACACAGAAGAAGCCGAAGGGCTCCTCTGGCTTCACAGGCGGCTTTGCTGCCGTGAGGCAGGTGCACGCTGCCTCGAAGGAGCACTCGAATGCCCGCTCCGAGCTCAAGAAGGCAGAGTCCGCACTCGCCGAGGACAAGAAGGTGCTCGACCACAGGATCGATGTGACGAGAAGCTACGCCCAGATCGTCTCCGAGCAGACGAAGGCCAGGACGAATGCCGAGAAGGCGAAGGCCGCAGCAGAGCGCCGCATCGAGGCCCTGAAGGAAGAGCATGACAAGCTGGCCGGCGAGCTCGAAGTCATGCGCTCGGAGCATGCAGAAGCGCTCAAGCCTTTCCAGAACGTCATGGAATCCACCCGTGGCCGCGCTGACGATACGGCAAAGCTCCTCTCCGAGGCGAAGAAGGCCGCCAAGGCTGCACAGACCGAGGCAAACGATGCGCAGGCACGCCGCGAGCAGAGGATCTCTGCCGCGAACAAGGCCTACGACAATGCCCAGGCACGTCTTCGCAAGCTCAACGCTGACTTCGAGGAGCTCAAAGGCAGGCCTGATACCGATGCTGGCGCCATCGCCCGCATGGAGCAGGAGATCTCTGCCGAGAAGGCACACCTCGAGAGCACGAAGGCAGACATCCCTCTGGTTACCGACGAGGCACAGAAGAATGTCGATGCCGCCCAGCGCCATCTCTGGAACCAGCAGCAGGCACTCGATTCCGCGCAGAAGGCAGCAGAGGAAGCAAGCACTGAAGCCAAGCGTCGGAAGGCCGAGTACGACGAGCGCTACCAGAGCTTCCAGACCGAGGAGGCAACGCTCGACAACGATGTCGTGCAGCGCGAGATGGGGATCCGCGATGCCTCGAAGGACCGCGACACGGCTCAGGCAAATATCGAGGCCGCCCAGAAGCTCCTCGATGAGGCAGAGGACATCCATGCCCACCCCGAGGTCACGAAGAAGCTCGCCGAATCCGTGGCAGAGAAGCAGCACCTCGTCGATATCCAGAAGCAGGAAGTGAGCTCGCTTGCCCGCTCCGAAAAGCAGCTCAGGAGCTCCACGAGGAAGCAGCGCATCACCTTCATCTCCCTCCTCATCGTAATCGCTGCCGTCATCCTCCTCATTATCTGGTTCCTGACGCACTGATATGTAGATCCTTCTGTCAAGAGGCATGATTGTCCCATCCCCGGATTCCGCTCCGAGGATGGGACCATTCTCTATATCGTCCTCCGGAAGCCCTGCGCCTTCGTGGCGTGTCTGATTCGACGC
>Ga0256406_1000472_pt1 | contig 73306 bp, 47 predicted proteins | sample RumenRJG_03DNA_FD_185986 | JGI IMG/M metagenome (GOLD analysis project Ga0256406, IMG submission 185986) | Bovine rumen microbial communities from Lethbridge, Alberta, Canada - RJG_03 | ecosystem: Host-associated > Mammals > Digestive system > Stomach > Rumen | place: Canada: Alberta | collected... | reverse complement strand
AGGCAACGAGAAGAGAATGTAGCAGTAAACACATTTTAAGTAAGTGTTAATTTCTTGTATTTATGGGCAATCACGAAGCATTTTAAGCCGAGAGTGCCCATAAAATAGGGGTGGGAAACTTTAGTTATATTATTAATGTTTTATCTCTATAAGTAATCAGGTTAATGAATAAGGAATACGTAGCGCCCTTGATTAAAGTGCTGGATGCCAGACTTGGTGAAGCGGTCAATTTAGGTGTAGGCTCTGGTCGAGCTGGAGAGGATAAACAGTTGTCCAAACAGGCAACTTTTGAAGAGGATGACAATGAGAACTCCACACCCGTCAATCGTTCTCTTTGGGGTGATTAATAACAAATCAGTAAGGTCAATATTCAACTATTATGAAGTTAAAGAATACATTAATAGCAGCATTGGTCGCTTTCATGCTATGTCCTATGGTAGCTGCCACTGCCAATGCTACTAATCCTTTTGAGTGGAAGACTGGTGACGCAAGTACACAATATCGCATCCCTGCCATTGTGCGCATTGACGCAAATACGTTGGTAGCATTCACTGATCTGCGCGGTGTCAACGGCAAGGCAAGTGGCGATGTCGGCAACGGCCATAACTCTATTGTGGCCAAGAAATCAACCAATAATGGCGAGACATGGGGAGAACAAGTGACGATTCTCGATTGCAAAGATAAGGGAGACAATTTTGGCTATGGTGATGCCGCCGTTGTCTACGATAAGGATCACAATGAGATTCTGCTCATGTGCTGCGGAGGAACGAATGGCTATGCCGCCCAGTCAACTCCTGAAACCCGTCTCAAGACCTACAAGGCCGTTCTCGATCCGACTGACTTAAAGACCGTGGAGCCTACTGAGGTGACCAACGACATTTATGGTCTCTTCACTTCTAATACCCCTGCCAGTCTTTTCCCAACCAGTGGCCGGATGTGCCAGAGCAAGATCATCAAGAAGGGCTCCTACTATCGTATCTACCTCGGACTGTGCACGACCATCGGTGCCCAGATCATCTATACGGACGACTTGGGCGAGAATTGGAATGTGTTGGGCACCCCGGGTGCCCAGTTGGTGCACAATGCCAATAACGGAAAGTCTGACGAGACCAAATGCGCCGAGCTTCCTGACGGCAATGTGTGGATCAGCGCACGATATAATGTTGACGGCAGGAGCCGCGGTTTCAATGTCTTCAGCTATAATTCTGATTTTACGAGCGGTTCATGGGCTACGCCTACAAGTGACAACACCGAGGCATCACCCACTGGTGGTGGATTCAAGATGTCGAGCAGCCGCACCAATGGCGGTATCATCCTGCTGCCCGCCCGCAGAGTGTCGGACAAGAAGAATGTATATATTGCGATCCATACGATTCCCTATGGCAATTCTAATGGCGCTGACCGCTATCAGCTCGGCATCAACTGGAAGGTGCTGCGCGACCGCAACGACTTCGAGGCCATGCAGGGCAACTTGGATTCTGATCCTGACGTGACCTATCCTTCCTCCAAGATGCTCACAGGCTGGAAGAACTATACGATCCCAGAGGCGAACAGCTATTCCGCCTACTCTTCCGTGGATGACAACGGTTCAACAGGCATTGACATCCTCTACGAATTCCTCAAGGAAAGTACAACGGAGAATTCCGGCAAGTTCTACAATCAGGTGTACAACTCCATTTCGCTGTCCACGATTACCGGTGGCTTGTATGAGTACGCCACCGACCTCGACCGCGAAAAGTTCATGAAGGTGAACGTGAAGCCGGTACCCGGTAAGGTGTACCTCATCAAGGCACGCCATACGGCTCCCGACGGTACCGTCAGCGAGTACTATCTGCACAGCAATTTCTCGGTTACTCAGCAGGGCGACCTGACGAAGACTGACAAGGGCGATCTTACGGCAAAAGCACGTCAAGGTACGGACACACCGGATCCTACCTATTATTGGACACTCTCGAAAGATGGTGACAATGGTGACCTCTACTTCTCCAGCTTCAACGGCGACGGATATATGGGCTGGGGACCAGGTGGAATAGACTACTATTCAGGCAAAGATGCTAACACCGTATGCTGCACCCCGCTCTATAATGCTACCTTCAAAATCTATGGTTTCCTCCACAATAAATGGAAAAGCACCAATAGCAAAGAGATTCCTAACAAATTAGTAGCGGGTGGTGTCGATGGTTATAGTTTGAAGTACAAACACTCAGATGGAGCTGATCGTGTCATGGTGGTAAGTGAAACAGAAATTTTAAAAAATACTTCTGACGAGCATCTGGTCAACTGGTCTTATATGACGTACAAGCATGGAGAACCAAACAGGAATAACTCTATATCTTGGACCTCCGACCTGATCTTCACAGAGGTGTCATCCTCAACGGATGAGGACTACGGCTCATTCAACCAGCCTGAGTTCAACAAGACGGGTTTCCCCATCAAGTTTGCGCGTAGTGATAACGACGTGACAAATATGTACAATCACGATGACTACTACTATTATGCCACGGTGAAGGCTCCGTTCCCGATCGAGATTCCGGATGACGTTACTGCTTACAAAGTGACAAACATCGTGAATGGTCAGGTGAAAGACAAGGTGACGCTGGAAGAATTCGATTTAGGCACCGACCGCACGCTGCCTCGTGAGACTCCAGTGCTCTTGATGTTTCCCGGTACAAAAGACGAAGGTGAGACGACTGTTACGAAGTATGTCACCCTCGGCAATGGCAAGCCCTTCATGGCGCCCGATGCTACTACTGGTATCAACAGCGCCACAGGCTTGGCAGGAACGCTCGGCCGTGAGGTGATTGCAGATGGCGCTTACTCTGACCAGACAGGCAGGGGCAATTACCTCTATTATATCTTAGCCAAGAAGAACGGCAAGGTGGCTCTCTATCGATTGGGTCAAAACAAAGACGGTAAGTGGGCTATCGCCAAGAACAAGGCTTACTTCAAGTTCCCACTGACAAGTTCCGCCAAGGCAGCACCAGCCAGCATCGCGCTCTCATTCGGCACTACGGGCATTAGCAATGTGACCACCACTTCCACAAAGGCTGGTAAGGTCTATACCATTGACGGCCGCTATGTGGGTACGGGCCTTGAGGGCCTTGCTCCTGGTCTCTACATCCAGAATGGCCGCAAGGTGGTGAAGCAGTAAGTTGACTTTAGCACAAGCTATATAATAAAAAGAGTAACCCCGTCGGGAAGTCTGGCTGAGCCAGGCCCCGGCGGGGTTTTGCGGTTCTAAGCAGTTATTGCACAGACGCATCACGGACTACTAGTGGCTTTGGCGAGGGGTGGAAGAGTCCGTTCGTCAGAATATGCTCCTGACTTCATCACATCTTTTGTTGGATGAAATGTCATCATTGATTATCAGTTAGTTATAAGCTTATTTCAGCAATTGATGGTGACGCAATTACGAATTATGGAATGATATCCCTCCTTAGTCCGGCAGACAGTCAATGTCTTTGTCCTGACTCATATTGCCTTGCCATCTCCAGATGATACGAAGCAGAAAATCATGTACAGGCTTACGCTCCATGGGGAGCTAAAGTCTGTACGTGACTATTTTCCAAAAACTTATTCTCGATTCATGGTGACGCATTGACGAAGTCAGGTAATGGTTTTGGCGAGGGGTCGAAGAGTCCGTTCGTCAGAATATGCTCTCTTGCCCCCTATTTCCCTTTCCCTCAATGGAAGTGGGCTGGCAGAGTCAGTCTTTATGAGGGTTCCGACGGCTTTCTATAATCTTAGCCACTAATAGAAACTGGTAGTAGCCCGTCATTACGCTGTGGATGAGGCCTGGAGCACCGTTGCGCCAGTCGCCCTGCAGCACGTAGCTTCTGAAGAACCACCAGAGAGGTCGGCTGATGAGAGCCCCCATGCCATAGTGCTTGTCCTTGCGCTTCACCAGCTCGGCACTGCTGTAGCGGTTCTGCTTCTCGGCCACCTCCTCAATGTAGTTCTCAGCCAGATGCTGCAGCTCCACGCCGTCAATTTGTGAGATACGCTCTACCCGTCCCTTCACCTTTGGAAATGTATGGATATAAGGTGGCCATGTAGTACCTTCGCGGACAAAGAAGCGCAACTGCCAGTCCGCAGCTTGTCCTTTCTCGGGAATGTTCATAAATCGGTTGCGACGCGGTATATAAAGTCCTTGTGGACAGTCGGGCTCAAGGATGCGGTGGTAGAGATAATCATGAAGGGCGGGCGTCACTATCTCGTCAGCATCCACCACCAATACCCACGGAAAGCTTGCACTCTGGATTGCAAATGTGCGAGCTGGTTCGACATACAAGTGGTTACCCTTGGGGAAGGTCACGATGCGGCAACCGTAGTGAAGGGCGATGTCGCGCGTAGAGTCGGTGCTCTCCATGTCGCACACCACAATCTCGTCGAAGTCCTTCACGTTCTCCAGCACCTCACTGAGATGGCGCTCTGCATTGTAGGTGTTGATGACCACCGATATTTTCTTTTCTTGTTGTTGTGGATTCATAATCGTGCCGTTATAGGGTGAGTAGAAGTGATTTGCGGTGTCAGAGCTGCCCGCTCTCCACTTGAAGAACTACGCGCTCGGTGAGCCGGTCGACGCCTTCGGGGTCGTATTTCTTGGTGAGGCTGGCTCCGAAGACCCATGCGAAAGCCTGGTAGAAGCCTGCTTTCACAGGACCGAGGAAGGCCTGGATGAGTTGATAGGACGAGGAGTTGCACTCCCTGTATACCAGTTTGATGAGCAGCTTTCCTTGCTGATAGGTGAGCTTCTTCATGCGCGGTGTGTACTCCTTCTTTATCTCCTTCTCCACCACCTTCATGTGTTCGTCCTTGGCTTTCTTGTTCGGCAGCGTCTCAAGCACCTCATACGTCTCAAGGACGATGCGGTTCACCTCCTTCGCTATGGGCAGCACCTTCTTCACGTTGTACACCAGCCGGTTGTAGGCCATGCGGTCGCGTTCGTTGTGGAATATGGGCTTGGGATAGACGTAGATATTGTTCAGTTGCAGGTACTGAATGCTGTCGCGGCCCAGCTTCACCTTACCGGTCTTCACCGTCGGTGCGTAGGTGGGCATTGTCATGTCGACATCCTGGTCCTCAGGCTTGATGTCCTGGGCGCTGAGCGTCAGTAGTTGTGCCATGAAAGCAGTCAATAATAGCAAACGTTTCATCTTAGCGGCAAAAGTAGCACTTTTTATCGGTTCCACCGAAAATAAGTGGCGGATTTATTTGCAGTGCATCACGATTTAAGCTACTTTTGTGTGACCATTATCATGAACTGCATGGAAAGACCTCTTCAGCCCCTTTCCCAGGAGCGCTGCCGCCCGTGCCGTGAATGCCGGGTGTGGACAGTCGTTGTGGTGGGCATCCTGATGCTCGCTGCCCCACAACCCCTGCGTGCCCAAACTGACGAGCCCTGGGTGAACTACTACAATGCCTACATTACCTTCAATGAAGTTGAGGACAACAGTCTCGAAGACACCTACGAGGTGCTCTCCGACCTCTATGCCCATCCTGTCGACCTCAATGCTGCCACGCGCAGTGATTTGGCCCAGCTGCCCTTCCTCAGTGCCCAGCAGATAAGCAGCATTCTGGCCTACCGCGACCAGTACGGTCCGTTGCGCAGCCTCAATGAGTTGTTGCTCATTCCCGGTCTCGACTATGTCCAAAGTCATCTGCTCTCCTTCTTCGTGCGCCTCGAAGCCCCTCAGCGCGAGTCTCCCTTCTCCAGTCCGTCCGCCCTGTTGCATGGTGGCCGCAACGACTTCACCGCCTACCTCAAGGTGCCCTTCTACACCCGCGACGGCGACCGTAAGGGGTTCCTTGGCTATCGCTATAAGCATTGGCTGAAGTGGACCTATGGCTATGCCGACCGTGTGCGCCTGGGGCTCACTGCCTCGCAGGATGCCGGTGAGCCCTTCTTCGAGGGGCGCAACCGTCGGGGCTACGACTACCTCACGGGCTATGTGGATGTGCGCAAGATAGGATGGCTCCGGCAGGCTGTGGTGGGTCGCTATCGGTTGCGCACCGGTATGGGCCTGGTGCTCAACAACGACTTTGGCTTCGGTAAGCTCATGCTGCTCAGCACGCTCGGACGTGGCGCCAACAGCTTGCGTGGTCATGGCTCGCGCTCCGAGGACGGTTACCTGCAAGGAGCTGCCGCCACTGTGCGCCCACTGCCTTGGCTCGATGTCACCGCCTTCATCTCGCGACGGCGTCTCGATGGCACGCTGGCTGCCGACAGCACCTCCATCTGCGCTATTGTCAGCGGTGGCTATCATCGCACGCGCACGGAGATGGACAAGAAGCACAACACCAGTCAGACCGCTGGCGGTGGGCATGTGCTGTTGCATACCTCCGGTTTCCATCTCGGCCTCACCGCCTTCGGTGTGTCGCTCTCCCGTCGCCTTGCCCCGTCCGAGCAAGCTTTCCGTCGCTATTATCCCCGTGGTGACCGCTTCTGGAATGTCAGTGCCGACTATGGCTATGCCAGCCGGCGGCTGTCGGTGAGCGGCGAGACCGCCACCGGTGACTGTCATGCTGTGGCCACGCTCAATAGCGTCAGCCTTCAGGCCCTGTCGAATCTTCAGCTCATTCTTCTTCAGCGCTTCTATTCCTATCGCTTCTATTCGCTTTTCAGTCGCAGCTTCAGCGATGGCGGACGCATCCAGAATGAGAGCGGTCTGTTCGCCGGTCTGCAGTGGTCGCCTTGGCGCAATGTCGATATCACGGCCTATGCCGATTACGCCTATCACCCTTGGGCCCGTTACCAGGCCTCTTGGGCCAGTCGGTCGTGGGATGTGTTCATGCAGGGAGCTGCCGTCCTCGGTTCGTGGCGCATGGCCCTCCGGTGGCGCATGCGCCGGCGTCAGCGCGACAATGCCGAGCACACCGCTCTGGAGCCCCGCGCCGAGCACAGAGGGCGTTTGCAAGTGGGTTATGGGCGTGAGGCGTGGAGCCTGCGGTGGCAGACCGATGTGGCCCAGTGCAGCCAGCGCGCCCGCAGCTTCGGTTGGATGACCTCCGTGATGGCCGACTGGCAGCCCCGTCGATTCCGTCTGCAGGCCTTAGCTGGTCTCTTCCACACCCAGGATTACAACAGCCGCGTCTACTGTGCCGATCCACCTCTGCTCTATAGCTTTCTTTTCCCCGTCTTCGAGGGCCGTGGTTGGCATGGTGTGGTGAGCGCCACGTGGAAGCCTACGCAGGACATCGCCCTGACGCTGCGCTCCACGCTCACCAAGTATTTCGACCGTTCCTCCATCGGCAGCTCCTACACGCGCATCCAAGGTAGTTTAGCCCCTTACATGGAGGTGCAGGCGCGGGTGCGCATCTGGAACAGGCCACAGCAGCATCGATGAGGCTACCACGCATGGGGCAACCTATAGCATTTGCACTATCTTCGAGGGAAATGGTCCAGGGTCGGCCCAGCGCTTCCAATGGAGCTATGGGGATGAACTCCTGGGGGGAAAGGATTAAGAAGGAAAATAGTCCTGGGCAGGCTCTGCGCTCCGTATGGAGCTATGATTCTGAAGTGATGGGGTGTCCTCAGAGCTCCATTGGGGAGCTAAAGCCTTTCCATGAATATTTCCCTTAACTCTTATTCTTGCACATCAAACTGTTATAGGTATTTAGGGGTGATTTGGTGTGACCGCATTATGGCGCTCACCCTTATTGCTCCGTCCAGAGCACTTGCACGATGGTCTGTCCCACGGCCTTGAGCGTGTTGCGGTCGATATGGTCGAGGTCATCGCTCACCGTGTGCCATGTCGGTCCGAAGGAGCTCTGCCGGCAGTCGGGGTAGTAGGGAATGATGTCCACCGTCGGGATACCTGCCTTCTCGTTGAGTGGCACGTGGTCGTCGGTGATGAAGCCACCGTCCTGCATGGGGAAGTAGCTGCCGTAGCCCGCAGCCTGTGCTGCCTGCCAGATGCGGTCGACGTAGGCTGCCGCATATTTCTTCGACACGCCCTCCTGATAGAACTTGGCACCCTGTCCGCCCACCATGTCAAGCAGTATGCCGTAGCGAGCCTCGTAGCCCTGCGGCAGGTTGGAAGCGAAGTATTGTGCTCCGAGAGCCCAGCTCGACTCGCTGTCGGGCATCGAGGCCCATTGTGGTGTTCCCCAGTCCTCAGCATCGAAGCATACAAAGTCCACTCCGATGTTCAGTGTGCTGTCCTTTTGCAGCAGTCGTGCTATCTCCAGCATCACGGCCACTCCGCTGGCCGCGTCGTTGGCTGCCAGTATGGGTGTGCGGTGCTTGGTGCTGTCGGGGTCGTTGTCGGCCCAGGGACGGCTGTCCCAGTGTGCGCAGAGCAGCAGTCGTGTGGTGGCTTCCGGCTTGTAGCTGGCCATGATGTTGGTGCTGTGGAGCAGTGTGCCGTTATAGCCTTTGAGGTCGGCCTTCTGCTCGGTCACCTTGCAGCCATACGCCTTGAATTTCTCCACTATCCACTTGCGGCAGGCCTCGTGGCCCGTACTGTTCATGTCGCGTGGCCCGAAGTCGCACTGTGCCTTGACAAAGGCAAAGGCCGAGTCGGCATTGAAAGTCGGTCCGGCCGGTGTTGCCAGCGTGTCGGTGTCCGTCGTGTCGGCCGCCGCTTTCGTCCTATGGTAGGTGAGCAGACCGCCCCCCACAAGTAGGATGGCAGCCAGCGTGAGCGTTATCTTCATTGATGTTTTCATTCTGTACGGTGGTTTTGCACTTCCTGCATCACCCTGAGCCAGTTGCCGCCCCAGATGAGACTGATGTCGTGGTCGCTGTAGTGACGGCGCATCAGGCCGATGGTGAAGTTGATGAGTTCAGAGGCATCGGCGCAGCCCAGTACGGTGCCGTCGCCGTCGAAGTCGGTGCCCAGTCCCACATGTTCAATACCCATGATGCTCACGGCGTGGTCAATGTGGTCGAGGGCGTCATAGAGTGTGGCTTCACCGTCGCGGCGCAGGAATCCGTGGTAGAGCGTTATCTGTGCCACTCCGCCATGTGCCGCCAGGGCACGGAGCTGGTCGTCTGTGAGGTTGCGTGGCACGTCGCAGAGCGCCCTACAGTTGGAGTGACTGCACACGATGGGCGTGTCGCTGATGTCGAGGGCATCGTAGAAGCTTTTTTCGGCCGCGTGGCTTAGGTCGACCATCAGTCCGCAGCGGTTCATCTCTTTGATGACCTGCTGTCCGAACTGGCTCACCCCGTTGTGGGTGGAGCAGCCGCGGGCGCTGTCGCAGATGTCGTTGTCGCCATTGTGGCAGAGCGTGATATACACCACCCCGCGCTGTGCGAAGTGGCGCACGTTGGCCAGCTTGTGCTCTAGAGCCAGTCCATTCTCAATGCCGAGCATGATGCTCTTGCGTCCTTTGCGCTGGTCTTCGTAGAGGTCGGCCGGTATGCGTGCTATACTCACGTAGGAGCCGTTGTGAGCCACGAGGTCCTCAAGCTTGTCGAAGATGAGGTCGGCATACTGCTTCGGTGTGATGGAGGGCGGTGATGACAGCAACGACGGATAATGCTCGCCCAGTTGTGGATTGTGGCGGAGGATACCTGCGAGGTCGATTTTCGACGAGAACGTCTCGCCCATCTTAGGCTGGGGCAGATAGGCCACCATGGTCACGGCACCCGTGCCTCCGTCGTGCATCTTGTGAAGGTCGTAGAGTATGCGGCTGTCGCGCTGCATGAAGTCCACTCCCTGCGGGAAGAACATCGGTGTGTCGCAGTGGGTGTCGAGCGTCACCATCTGCTCCTGCAGCCGGCGGGCCCTGTGGTATTCGGCCGCGCGGGCCACGAGCCAGCGGAAGAGCGGCAGACCCTCGTCGCCGAGCCATTCAGGGTGCCACTGTACGCCCATCACCGACTTCAGCTCGGCGCTCTCGATGGCTTCCACGACACCGTCGGGTGCTGTTGCCGTGACCTTCAGTCGCTTGCCGCCACTGCGCACGGCTTGATGGTGGAAAGAGTTCACGGCCAGTGTCGTTGCCTGCCCGTTGCCATAGAGGCGGCTCAGTTCCGAGCCCTCTGCAATCCTCACCGTGTGCGTGGGCTCTGAACGGTCGCCGTCCTGTGAGTGCTTGATGGATGCCGCGCGCCCTTGCCGTGGCATGTAGATATCTTGTTCCACCTCACCGTCGAGCGCCATGGCCAGCGTCTGAATGCCTCGGCAGATGCCCAGCATGGGCAGCTGCCGGTTGTAGGCCAGCCGCGTGAGGAGGAGCTCCGGTTTGTCGCGGTGACTGTTGATGTTGTGCAGGCGTGGCGACGGTTCTTCGCCGGCCCAAAGCGGGTTGTAGTCACCGCCGCCGCTGAGCAGCAGACCGTCGATGTGGCTGAGTATGGAGATGAGCACGTCGGGGTTGTCAGAGGGCGGCAGGATGACGGGGCAGCCTCCGGCCCTCACCACCTGCTCGTAGTAGCGGTCGCGCAGCTGTGCGTTCCCCTCCGCATAGTTGGCCGTGATGCCAATCACTGGCACCTCACGCCCCTCAGGGAATGAGGAATAGAAACTGCCGAGGCTGTTGTCCAGGCTGAAGTTGTCGGTCATTTCTTCTTGTCTTCCACCTCCATAGGTACGGGTATCTCGCGCTTGATGCTCTGTTCCAGCGAGATGAGGGTCTCGGTAGAGACCACGCCGGGAATGCTCTGCAGTTTGTTGTTGAGCAGGTCCATGAGCTGTTCGTTGTCGCGAGCGTAGAGCTTCAGCAGCATGGTGTAGGGACCAGTGGTGAAGTGGCACTCGATGATTTCAGGAACAGCCATGAGGCGCTCCACCACATCGCGGTACATACTGCCGCGCTCGAGATTGATGCCCACGTAGGTACAAGTAGAATAGCCGAGGCTCTTGGGATTCACGTCGAATCCACTTCCGGTGATGACACCATTGTCAATGAGATGCTGCACACGCTGGTGGATGGCTGCACGGGAAACGCCGCACTCAGCAGCCACGTCCTTGAAGGGAATACGGGCATTCTTAGAGAGAATGCTCAGAATCTTCTTGTCAAGCTTATCAATCTTGTCCATATGTTGATTATTGAAACGATATCCTCTTTGCTTTACTTTTGTGGGGGAATGCAAAAGTAGTTATTTTGCGGCATACCCGCAACATTTTGACTTAAAAAATATTACATTCGGAGCTTAGTGTCAGTATTCTTTCCCTTCTGACACTCTTTCTGGGCCTTTCCCGGGTTCTTGTGGTACATTGTGCACGCGCAAGGTGAAGTCGTGAGGATTGAACTCCACGTTGTCGCGCTGGAGCATCGTGCCGAGTGCCCCACTGTCGGCCAGCTGTCGCGGCGTGCCGACTGTCAGCTGGTGACTGTCCGACAAGAGCCAGAGCCTGTCGGCCAGTTGCATGGCCAGCTGTACGTCGTGCGAGGAGAGGAGAATGGTCTTCTGTTCTTCGTGGGCCAGTCGGCTGAGCAGCAGCAGGAGTTCTATGCGACTGTTGAAGTCGAGGAATGATGTCGGTTCGTCGAGCAGGATGACAGGTGTCTGCTGTGCTATAGCTTTGGCTATCATTACCTTCTGTTGCTCGCCGTCGCTCAGGCTGTCGGCTCTGCGGTGCTCCAGCCCACCGATGCCCGTCAGCAGCAGGGCCCGTTGCACCACGTCGCGGTCGGCATCGCCCAGGGTGCCCCAAAAGCCAGTGTAGGGCGAGCGCCCGAGTCCCACCAGCTCTTCCACGGTGAGTCCTGTGGCGTCGGCGCGCTGGGTGAGCACCACGGCCACCTGGCGCGCCCGTTGACGGCGGCTGATGCTGCGGACATCGTGTCCCTCGAGATAGATGTGTCCCTCGAGGGGAGGCTGGAAGCCGGCCAGGGTGCGCAGGAGCGTCGACTTGCCCACGCCGTTGGCTCCTAAGAGACAGGTCATGCTGCCATGTCCGAGCTCGGCATTGAGGCCCCGTGCCACCACCTTATGGCGGTAGCCGATGGCGAGTTGTTCGATGCTGAGTGCTGCCTGCTTCATTATGTTGTCCGCAATCCGGGTGCAAAGTTACAGCAAAGGAGAGGATTGAGAAAGCGAAAGGCCGCTTTTTTCTCTTCGTCGTCGGCCGTAGGCCCCATTGCATCTATCTTATGTTAAGAGATGAGGGGGCAAAACTGAAAAGCCGGGCGTTTCGCTTTGTCGGTCAGCGGGAAAGATGTAATTTTGCAGCAGCAAGCAGGAGGTGTTGTTCCAGGCGCACAGTCTGGAGGCAGGGCCGGCAGCTGGTTGGAACCACCCCTCCTAAGGTAAGAAGATGAATGTATAATAATGGGTAACATCAGTGATATGACGGTGGGATCGCCCACCCGCAAGATTCTAAGTTTCGCACTTCCCCTCATCTTGGGTTATATTCTCCAGCAGCTCTATCTCGTCATCGATGCCGCCATTGTGGGTCGCTTCATCGGTGTGAAAGCCTTGGCTGCCGTGGGAGCTTCGTCGAGCATCATGTTCCTCATCATGGGCTTCTGCAATGGAGCCTGTGCGGGGTTCGCCATTCCCGTGGCCCAGTCGTTCGGAGCCAAGGACTATCGGCTGATGCGTTCCTATGTGGGCAATGCGCTGCGGCTGTCGTTGGTCATCGCCGTTGCGGTGACCGTCGTCACCTGCCTCTTCTGTGCCCCCATCCTCCATTTGGTGAGCACTCCTCGTGAGATCTTCCATCCCGCCTGGATATTTCTGCTGCTCAATTTCATAGCCATCCCCTTCACCATGGGCTACAATATCCTTGCCGGGTTCATCCGGGCGTTGGGTAACTCCAAGCAGCCCTTCTTTTTTCTCATCATCTCGTCGGTGGTCAATGTGGCGCTCGACTTCCTGCTCATCATCGTCCTCGGCTTAGGCGTCGAGGGCGCCGGTGTAGCCACTCTGCTGTCGCAGGCTTGCAGCATGGTGCTCTGTGCCGACTTCATTCGTCGGCGCATGCAGCTGCTCATTCCCCATGGAGAAGAGCGCCGCCGCGATGCGCGCCGCATGAGGGAGCTGCTCGCCAACGGTGTCCCCATGGGCTTGCAGTTCAGCATCACCGGTATCGGCATCATCATGTTGCAGAGTGCCAACAATGCCTTGGGCACGCTCTATGTGGCCGCCTTCACGGCCTCCATGCGCGTGAAATACCTCTTCACGTGTGTCTTCGAGAACATCGGTGTTGCCATGGCCACCTATTGCGGGCAGAATATCGGTGCCCATGCCACACAGCGAATACGTCGCGGGGTGGGGGCCGCCATTAAAATCATGCTGGTCTACTTCCTGCTCACCTTTGTGCTCATCCAGCCTCTGGCCACCTACATGATGGAGCTCTTTGTCGATTCCTCCGAGACCGAGGTCATCCGCAATGCCGCCCTGTTCATGCGCGTGTGCAACTGGTTCTACCCGGTGTTAGGTCTGCTCACCATCTTCCGTTACAGCATCCAGGGTCTGGGTTACAGCACGCTCTCCATGATGTCGGGCGTGATGGAGATGATAGCGCGCTCGGCAGTGAGCTTATGGGTGGTGCCGGCTTTTGGCTTCTTAGGTGTCTGCTATGGCGACCCGCTGGCCTGGAGTGCTGCCGACGTGTTCCTTCTCCCGGCTTTCTACTTCATCTACCGTCGGCTGTCACGGCGTCAGGTGGCACCCGCAACCGCATAGGTGCCCCACGCCCCATAGGCAACATCCCCGGCAGGAGCTTAGCAATGCTGAACCTGCCGGGGATGTTGCCTATGGAGTGGGGCGTTGTCCTACTGTCCGCCTAAACGCTCAAAGTAGGTGATGACCCCCTCCCACGTCTTGAACTCATCCGAGCCGAATGCAATGCAGGTGCCCATAAATTCGGGTGCCTCCTGGGTGCTGATGAGGTAGTCGGCACAGAGCAGTTGCGGTTGGTTGACAAACACCACCCGGTTGAAAGCCGGTGTGCTGAGGTACTGTTCCACCCACTGCTGCGTGGCGGTCAGGAAAGCCGGGTCGTCAGTGGGGGCAGGTGCCGCGATGAGCACGTTGTAGTGGGCTATGAGCCAGGTGAAAGCCTTGTGCAGACTGGCCTTCGGCTTCCGGTAGGCGTCCATCAGCGTGGAATAGCCGATGACCACCACAGGTCGCTCACGGTGCTCCTGACGGTCGTTAATCCAGCGTATCACGGGAATGACGCTCTCGGCAAACACCTTGTCGTCCATGCGGTGCTCACCATGGAAGCGGATGGCCTGTGGATAGTGCTCACGGAAGAGGTCGAAGGTGTGTACCACGGGGTCGTTGTCGCCGAACAAGCCGTAGACGCGCTGCTGCTCCTCCGGGGTGACGCCCTTGAAGCATTCCAGCGTGATGTCGTGATACTCCTTGACGAGTGCTTTTGTCACGATGAAGTCCTGCACGCCGTCGGCGCGAGGGTTCATGAAAGTCTGATGTCCTGTCATGCCGTGCTCCCGCATCGTCGCGCCCATCTCGAAAGCCGGGTTCACGCAGATGCGGTCGTAGCCGTAGAGCATCTCGGTGTACATGCCTCCCATAGAGGTGCCGATGATGAGGTCGGGCTTGTCGGCCTCGCATTTCTGGTGGAGCAGTGCCATGGCCTCGGCCGGATGCAGGGGCAGGTCGTAAGCGATGACATCAGCCTCGGGCAGCATCTCGCGGATGAGCTTCACCGTGCCCGACTGAGCCGATGACATGAAGCCATGCACATACATGATGCGGCGCCCGGCCATCAGGTCGGGATATTGATGGATATAAGGATTCTCCATTAGTGATGTGATTAAGTGGTCGTTCAGCGTGCGGTGAATTTCACGCACACCGGTTTGCTCAGTCGGATGTCCTGATGGGTGTCGGTGAGCAGTCCCGTCTGCGGGTCGATGCGGAATACCTGAATAACATTGCTGTCGCGGCAGGAGACCAGCAGGAACTTGCCGTTGGGGGTGATATTGAAGTTGCGCGGATGGATGCCCGTAGGCTGATAGCCCACGCGGGTGAGCCGGCCGTCCTTGGCGTCGACCTTGAAGATAGCGATGCCGTCGGCTTTCAGGCGGTTGCTCGAGTAGAGGAAGCGGCCGTCGGGCGAGAGGTGGATGTCGGCACCGCCGCGGGCTCCCACCGTGTCGGAGGCGATGACCTGCTGCTTAGTGAGCCGACCGTTATTGTTGCGGAACACCGTCACATTGCCCGACAGCTCACTCATCAGATACACCGCGCGCCCGTCGTGTGAGAACTCCAGGTGGCGGGGACCAGAGTCCTTGTCGGCTTTCCCGGCCACACCCAGCGGCGTCAGTTGGGTGCCCTGGTGACGGAAGAGCAGTATCTGGTCGGCACTAAAGTCGGTGGCCAGCACATAGCTCTTGCCCAGGAAGCGCGCACAGTGGATGTGAGGAGTATTCTGACGGTCGGCGTCAGGGCCGCCCGTATGCCCCATGAAACGCTGGCTGCGGGGCCCTAAGGAGCCATCCTTGCGGATGGGGAACACGCTCATGCTGCCCCCGGTGTAGTTGGCCGTGAGAGCTATCTTGCCATTGGTAGCCACGTAGCAGGGGTCGGCACCTCCCGTGAGCTGGGTGTTGACGAGCGTCATCTTTCCTGTGGAGCGGTCCAGGTGGATGCTGTTGAGTGCTGCTTTGGGACTGTGCATCTCGCTCACGGCATAGAGGAAGTGACCGTCGGCCGATGGGGTGAGGTAGGAGGGATTGTTGAGGTGCAACGAGTCGAGAGGGCTGGCTTCGCCCGTCTGCTGGTTGAACTTGTAAGTATAGACGCCATAGCTGCCACCATCAGTGTAGGTGCCCACGATGAGGTTGAGCTCGGTAGGCACCGGGGCTATGAACAGCGCCATGACTGCGGAAAAGATGTTCATCATATACTTTGATCATTTATTGGGTACAAAGGTAATGCAAACGAGGGAAAAGGCCAAAGAAAAGCTTGCTTTTGTTTGGACTCTCCCGAGTGCCGCCAACCTTCTTGCGAAGCAAAAAGGTGAACAAAAACGAGGGGAAAGACCAAAGAAAAGCTTGCTTTTGTTTGGACTCTCCCGAGTGCAGCCAGCCTTCTTGCGAAGCAAAAAGGTGAACAAAAACGAGGGAAAAGGCCAAAGAAAAGCTTGCTTTTGTTTGGACTCTCCCGAGTGCAGCTAACCGTGGTTATTGTTATTGCCACGGACGACCACGGACGCTTCGCGGACTTGTCTTTGCTCAGACGAGGGTGGATGTGAGGGGCTGCTGTGTTCTGCGCATAGATGCTACGGTGCCCCGAGGGGGCACACGAACACGAAGTGCGCAGAAGTCCTGCGAAGCTCCAACCACGAACTATTTCCAGTGAGGCCTTTTATCCTTCACCTCTTTCTTACACATCAGTCAGTTATAAACTGCCTTCTGTACTCCCCATCCGCTCTCCCTGACGCCAGTCTCGTCCGTCGGCTTCGGCCTCCGGCAGTAGGCCTCGCAGAGTGTTTCAGCCATGGGGTCAGCATGTTTACGGCATATGGCGTAGATATCTCCGCCAATTGGCGTACATAGCTCCGGCATATGGCGTAGATATCTCCGCCAATTGGCGTAACATCCGGCACCCTTGGTGCACAGCGTCCCGAAGTTGCTGATTCTTAACCGATTCAGTAGAAGCCGACAAGGAGCATGTCTTTACTGTGCCGGACAATGCTACCGGATTGGAAAACAGTTTAAGGTTAGGATGATAAAGTATGATATTCTGTCTCTTTCGAAGTCTCAAGCTAAGGGCATCAGTCGTCCTTACCCAGCAGCACCTCTCGTCACCTGTCGGACTCGAGGAGATGGCCGGGTGCAGCACTACGCTAATTCAGGCCGGCATGAGAGCGGCGCTGTCGGTGGTGGCCGGATTCGTGGTGAGCCAGCTGGCCACTGAAAATATCCTGCGCGCCGCTTTCTGGCTTAGATGGAGGGTGGATGTGAAGGGTGCTTTTGGTGAAAAATACTTGGTACTTGTTGAGGCCGGGTCAGGGGAAATGTGTAACTTTGCTGTATGAAGATAGAATACGGCTTTTCCTCTACTCCCTTCGGCGACATCATCGTTGCCCGTACCTGGGACGGCATCTGCGACCTGCAATTCCTCAGTTATAACCGCATGGACGTCATCCATGAGTTGGGCACGCGCTGGGGCCTCTATACCGAGACCACGCAGAGCGACACCATGGCGCGCACCGTGAGCAAGGTGCTCTTTGAAGGCTATCAGCACGAGCTTCGTCTGGATGTCTGGGGCACCGACTTTCAGAAGAAGGTGTGGCATGCCCTGCGCGACATTCCCTTCGGCACCACCGTCACCTATAGTGAGGTAGCTGAGGCTATCGGCCAGCCCAAGGCCGTGCGCTCGGTGGCCACCGCCATCGCCCAGAACCCCGTGGCCTTGCTCATTCCCTGTCACCGCGTGGTGCACAAGGATGGCAGCATCGGCAATTATCATTGGGGTACAGCCCTGAAGCAACGACTCCTTGACTGGGAAAAGCATGAGCTCCAACAGCGTCACTAATATCACTCCCGAGGAGATTTATGGAGCCATCGACCGGCTCCTCCACGACACCTCGCTGTCAGCTGCCGAGGTGGGGCGTCGTCTGCACGCCCTGCTCGAACTCGTGTGTGAGGCCGGCACCAAGGATAGTTGCGAACCTCTCGGCAATCTGCTGTCGAAGGTCGACTATCTCTGCAAGCGCTTCCGCCTGCGTCCTGCTGACAGTCAGGCCATCCAGCTCATGCGGCGTCACAGCAGTCGGCCAGAGAGCATGCTGCCCGAGGATGTGCCCTACGACTGCCGGGCTCTGGCTCTCTTGGCCGCTTCCGTTTTCAATGCCCCTGCTCCTCAACCCATGGAGTCGAAGCCCAGCCCTCCGCCAACTACACCCAGGCAGTGGAGTTGTCTGCGCTGCATCGTGGAGCAGGTCGACGGACGCCACTTCAGTGCCATCACCGATGACAAGGCTCCCGCCCTCATAACTGTCGACTATGGTGCCCCGCGCTATGACCACCTCGTCACCTTACTCCAGCCCGGTATGCAGTTGAACCTCATTGACGCCCGTCAGCCTGAGGGGCGCTCTGACATTGAAGTCCAGCTGATTGTAGTGGAGCCCGACTTTCTGATTGACATCAGCAGCCTGGCCCGTTGCTTCACTGAGATGGGGCACCATCCGCTGAGCTACGTCTACAACAGTCTGCAACCCAATATTCCCAGTCAGGCCACCATCTTAGGTAACTTTGCCGGAAGTGCGCTCAAGGACATCGTCAACGCCCAGCAGGACTACCGCTGGACCGACACGCTGAAGGACAACTTCCGCAGTAGGGCCATTGACTTCTGCACCTGCAAGGATTTCGATGGTGCCACCTTCAAGGCCGATGCCGAGCGCCAGGCCTCCAACATTCAGGGCATCGTCGACGATCTCTTCGGTGAGCAGCTGTCGGCCTACGAGCGCAGCAAGGCCATCCTGGAACCCTCGTTCATCTGTGAGCAGCTCGGCCTGCAGGGGCGAGCCGACCTCATGACCACCGACCTGACGCTTCTCGTGGAGCAGAAGTCGGGGAAGAACTTCAATATCCAGCGGGCCTTCCGCAATATCCTCGGCTACTATCAGAAGGAAGACCACTATGTGCAGCTGCTGCTCTATTTCGGTGTGCTGTGTCGTAACTTTGGCGTCGATGCCCAGGGCATCAAGGCCATGCTCCTCTATTCCAAGTATCCCCTGAATCCCAAGCCCGGTGGACTGATACCCGTCGACTTCGATGCCTCGCTCTTCCATGAGGCCATCGGCTTCCGCAACCGTGTCGTGGCCACCCTCTTCCAGATAGCGCGCCAGGGCTTCGGCAGCGTCATCGACGACATCCGTCCCTCCACTCTCAATGAGGCCCACAGCAACTCCCGGCTGGTGCAGCAGTATCTGCTGCCTCGCGTTCAGCACACTGCCGACCTCTTCAGCAGCCTCTCGCCCCTGACCCGGGCCTATTTCTGCACGATGGTCACCTTCAGCTACCGCGAGCAGGTGGCCTCCAGAATTGGCTCCCACCAAGGCTTCAGCCAAAGCTTTGCCGACTTCTGGAACCTGCCCCTCAATGAGAAAAAAGAGCAGGGCTGCATCTTCACCGACATGCAGCTCGAGAGCTGTGAACGCGATGACGGTGCCGAGGGCTACAGTAGGCTGCGCTTCAGCATCCCTCCGCAGTCCGACGACTTCCTGCCCAACTTCCGTCCGGGCGATCCCGTGTATGTGTATGCCTATGTGCAGGGCACCGTGCCCGACGTCAGGCGCAGTCTGCTCCTCAAGGCCACCCTCATCGGCTTCACCGCTACCACCCTCACCGTGCATCTGAACGACAGTCAGGGCGATGCCCGCATCTTCGACCAGCTCTGTACGCCCCCGTCAGGCAGCACTTATGTCTTCGCCCTGGAGCATGCCGACTATGGCGGTGGAGCCGAGTTGCGCGGACTGTTCGAGATGGTATCGGCGCCCTCCGACCGGCTGAACCTGCTCTTGGGGCAGCGGGTGCCCCGGCAGGACCCCCACCGCACGCTCACGAAGACCTATAACCCCTCTTACGACCCCATAGTGCTGAAGGCCAAGCAGGCTCTCGACTACTTCCTGCTCGTAGGTCCTCCCGGTGCCGGCAAGACCTCCATGGCCCTGCGCTTCATCGTGGAGGAAGCCCTTGCCACCCCGGGCACCGGCGGTGAGCCGCCGTCACTACTGCTGATGGCCTATACCAACCGGGCCGTCGACGAGATATGCGGAATGCTGGAGGATGCCCACATCGACTATCTGCGCATCGGCAACGAGTATATGTGCGACGAGCGCTACCGTGTCCGGATGCTCTCACGCGTCATCGGCGACAAGCCCCGCCTCGACAGCATTCGGGCCCTCATCACCGGCACTCAAGTCATCGTGGGTACCACCCTCTCCATCCAGTCACAGCAGGGCCTGCTCGGCGTGAAGCATTTTCATCTAGCCGTGGTCGACGAGGCCGGACAGATTCTGGAGCCCGGTCTGGTGGGCCTGTTGGCCAGTCATCGCAGCGGCCAGTGCGACATCGATAAGTTCATCCTCATGGGCGACTATAAACAGCTGCCGGCCGTGGTGCAGCAGAGTGCATCGGGGGCCCGTGTCGACGACGCGCTGCTCCGCGACATCGGCATCGACGACTGCCGCCGCTCACTCTTCGAGCGGCTCATCAACTGGGAGCGTCACTGCCACCGCAGTGCCTTCGTAGGCACCCTCCACAAGCAAGGACGGATGCACCCGGAGATAGCCGCCTTCCCCTGCCACATGTTCTACCCCCAGGAGCAGATGGAGTGTGTGCCCCTGCCGCACCAGTTGCAGCAGACGCTTCCCTACACGCTGCCCTCGGCCGACTCCACCGACGACCACCTCAAGCGTCACCGCGTGATATTCATCCCCTCGGAGGCCGACACCAGCGGGAGCGAGTCCGACAAGGTGAATGCCTCGGAGGCCCGTATCGTGGCCGACCTGCTGCGCCGCATCCACCGCTTCTATGGTGCCCGCTTCTCACCCCACGCCACGGTGGGCGTCATTGTGCCCTACCGCAATCAGATAGCCATGATACGCAAGGCCATAGAGAAGCTGGACATACCTGCCCTACGCGACATCAGCATCGACACCGTGGAGCGTTATCAAGGGAGCCAGCGCGACGTCATCATCTACAGCTTCACCATCACCCACCGTTACCAGCTCGATTTCCTGACCGCCAACAGTATGGCTGAGGAGGGTCGTGAAGTGGACCGCAAGCTCAATGTGGCCCTCACCCGCGCACGGTGCCAGCTCATCCTCACCGGTCATGAACCCACCCTCCGCTTCAATTCCCTCTTTGCCCGCCTGCTCGACGATGTGAAGGCACGGGGAGGCTGGCTGCGTTATCAATGAGACAGCAGAGGCTATTCTTGTGCCAAAGACAGCCCCACGGTAACCGGTCAGGCGCTGATAGGGGCACGGTGGACATAAATGGTTGATAATCTTTTGGCGGGTGAGCATAAAACCGTAACTTTGCAGTATCAGAACCTACACAATGATGAAATCAATGAAGCAACTCTTAGTCCTGATGGGTCTTGTGCTGAGCTTTCTGCCGGTGAGTGCTCAGAAATATGCTGGCGGTGACATCTCGCTGCTGCCGTCGTATGAGAGCCACGGCGCTGTCTACCTGGATGCGTCGGGCAACCGCATCAGCTCGCTGCTGCCCTACCTCAAGCACCAGGGACTCAACGCCATGCGTGTCCGTGTGTTTGCCGACCCCGCTAATGCCACCCAGGAGGAGAAGGGGCAGGGTGTGGTGCAGACGCTCGACTACGCCGTCGCCCTGGCCCGACAAATCAAGCAGCAGGGGCTCGCTCTGATAGTTGACTTCCACTATTCCGATACCTGGGCCGACCCCTCCAAGCAGTGGACACCGCAGGCTTGGGTCTCGCTTACGGACGCGGCCCTGCGCGACACGCTCGGTGCCTATACCCTGCGTGCCCTACAGGCCTTCAATGCGGCCGGGGCCACTCCCGACTTCATCCAGACCGGTAATGAAATCAGCTATGGCCTCTGCTGGGGAGCCCGCGACACCCAGGAAGCCAAGAAGGCCTACGCCACCACAGGCGCCAATTGGCAGCGCTTCACCTCTCTGCTGTCGGCCGCGGTGGCTGCCTGTCGTCAGGCCTGTCCCAAGGCGAAGGTCATCATTCACACCGAGCGCGTGGCCGATCCCACCTATCTCGTGAACTACTATAAGGGACTGCAGACAGCAGGCATCGGCTACGACATTGCGGGACTGAGCTATTACAGCTACTATCATGGCAACCTGCAGCAGCTCTCGCGTGCCCTCACAGCCCTTGAACAGGCTGTAAGCAAGGACATCATGCTCGTGGAGACCGGCTATTACCACGACTACCAGCCCAGTGGAATTACCGGCAGCTACGACCTCTCGAATCTCTACCCCGTCACGTCCGACGGACAGAAAGCCTTCACCGAGGCTCTTGTCGACACCCTCCAGCATCATCCCAGGGTGAAAGGGCTCTTCTGGTGGTTTCTCGAAGCCAATGAGCACGGCCTCGACTGGGCCACACAGCGTGTGACCGATGGCTGGTATAATGCCGGTCTCTTCGACAATGCCACCGGTCGTGTGGAACCTGCCCTCACCTCACTGGCGCGCTTTGCCGACTCCTCCACCGGCATTGCCCTCCCGAAGGCCGGGGACAGTGACTCCGAACACTGGTATACCCTCGGCGGCAGGGCGGTGAGCCGACCGTCGGGCCACGGCATCTTCGTGAGTTCGAAGGGCCGGAAGCGCATGCCATAAATAATAGCGGTATGTGCTTTGCCGTTTGCCTTGTTTTAACTACCTTTGCGCTGGGCTATCGTTCATAGGAGCCCAGCCGGTGCTCCTGTGGGCGACGAAGCCCGATGACCTCTGCATAACGACTTTAAATAGAGATACTCATGAAACGAAGAACGCTTATCCTTTGTGCCGTGCTCGGTCTGTCGATGATGGCTGGTGCACAGACTGCCACGGTGGGAACCGAAGTCATCAACACCTATCCCTACGGTGATCCCAATCCGGTGCCCCAGTTCGGCAAAATCTATCCTTACTTCCGCTACGACGGTTTCACCAAGAAAGGCGAAGCCTGCAAGTGGACGGTGGTGACGCTGGAGAACCGCTACGTGCGGGTGAAGATACTGCCCGAGGTGGGAGGGAAAATATGGTCGGTGGTCGACAAGAAGACCGGTGGTGAACTCTTTTACGACAACGATGCTGTGAAGTTCCGCGACATCGCCCTGCGCGGACCCTGGACGAGTGGTGGCATTGAGTTCAACTTCGGTCTCATCGGTCATGCTCCTACCTGCGCCGCGCCCGTCGACTGGAAGGTGGAGCAGAAAGCCGACGGCAGTGTGAGCTGTTTCATCGGAGTGCTCGACCTGCTCACCCGAACGCGATGGACTGTGGAAGTGAATCTGCCCAAAGACAAGGGATGGTTCACCACGCGTACCCGCTGGCATAACAGCACGGGCGCGTGGGCTCCTTATTACTGTTGGTTCAACACCGGAGTGACTGCCTCCGACGACCTCCACCTCATCTTCACCGGCAACTACTGGGTGGGCCACGACGGTAGCACCGGCAGCTGGCCCTACGACTCCATCCATCACCGTGACCTGCAATACTGGCGCAACCAGAACTTCGAGGGCAGCAAGTCGTTCCACATTGCCGGAAGCCAGAAGCCTTTCTTCGCCACCTACTACGACGACAAGGGCTACGGCATGATGCACTATGCCCACCGCGACAATAAGCTTGGCCGCAAATTCTTCACCTGGGCTCTGAGCGACGAAGGTGACATCTGGCGCGAGCTGCTCACCGATAAGCGGCCCCAGTACGTGGAGTTGCAGAGCGGACGTCTCTACAATCAGAACATGGAAAGCAGCAGCAAGACTCCCTACAAGCAGTATCTCTTCAGTCCCTATGCCACCGACGACTGGACAGAATACTGGTTCCCCTACAGTGGAACAAAGGGTGCCGATGATGCCTCAACGCTCGGCGTGGTGAACATGGAGGAGACTGGTGGCCGGCTGCGGCTGATGTTCTACGCGCTGCAAGACGTGAGTGGAGAGCTCTGCCTCACGGGTGAAGATGGCAACAAGCTGGTCAGTGAGAAGGTGGCGCTGAAGGTGGCCGAGACGCTCGACAAGACCTTCGCTGTGCAGAAGGCCAGCCTGAAGCGTGTGACCCTGAACGGACATGAGATATGGACCGCCGAGAGCAAACTGCTGGAGCGGCCCCACGACACCCAAGTGAAAGTAGACGAGCAGACGGCCTACGGCAACTATATCCTCGGGCGCGACCGAATGGGAATGTGTGAGTATGCGGCTGCGCTTAGCTATGCCGACAAGGCCCTGGAGAAGGATGCCCACTATGTGCCGTCACTTGTGCTGAAGGCCGCTCTGCTCAACCATAGCACCGACTATGCTGAGGGTTATCGGCTGGCACAGCAGGCCTTGTCGTTCGACCAGTATCATCCACAGGCCAACTATGAAGCTGGGTGCGCCGCACTGCAGTTAGGTAAGGTCTATGATGCCCTCGACCGCTTCGAGCTCTGTGCTCTCACCTACGATATGCGGTCGGCAGCCTGCTTGCAGCTGGCCCGCATCTACTTCTCGCGTCTCGGCGATGATGTCACGGCTGAAGACTATGCACGGCGCAGTCTGAAGGCCAATGCCGACAACCTTTCGGCCTGCGAGCTCCTATACCTTATATATAATAAGGAAGGCCGCACGCAGGAGGCCGCCGCGATGCTTGAGAGGGTGAGGAGCGTGGACGCCCTGAGCCATTTTGCCGACTATGAGGACTACCGTGCCGGGCGATTGGAGAAAACCGCTTTCCTGGACCGCATCAAGGAAGAGATGAAGGCGCAGGAGCTGCTTGAGCTGGCCGTGCGCTATCATGGGCTGGGGCTCGAAGACAGGGCCGTTGACGTGCTGAGTCTCAATCCCCAACCCAATGTGCTGACCCAGCTCTGGCTGGCCTACCTCAAAGCCGATGCCACGATGCTGCCTCAGGCTCTGACCCTGCCCCTCGACTACGTGTTCCCCTTCCGCAGTGAGACCCGGCCGGTGCTCGACTGGGCTCTCAGGCAGCATGACTGCTGGCAGTGGCGCTATCTGTCGGCGTTGCTTCTCTGCTCACGGCAGAAGCAGCAGGAAGCGCGGAGCCTTGTGGCATCGGTGGATGCTCCGCGCTATGCCCCCTTCTACGCTTTCCGTGCCCAGCTCTTTGCCGGCACCGACTCCGCCCGCTCCGACCTGCAGACCGCCTGCCATCTCGATGGGAGCCAGTGGCGCTATGTGGAGCAACTGGCCGACTGCCTCAGCAGCAAGGGTGACCTGTCGTCGGCCCTGAAGGTGCTCGAACGCTACTACAACAAGCACAGGGACAACTTCCACATCGGTTCCAGCTATGTGAAGGCACTCATCGACAACGGACAGTATGCCCGGGCCGACAAGGTGCTCGCCACCCTCGACGTGCTGCCTTTCGAAGGCTACAGTGGCGGCCATAACCTCCTGCGGCAGGTGAAGCTCATGGAGGCTTTCGGGGCGCTGAAGGCCGGCAGGGCTGCTGAAGCCGCCCAACGGGTGAGGGAACAGCAGGTGTGGCCTCACAACCTGGGGTCGGGCAAGCCTTACGATGAGCTCATCGACTACCGGCTCGACAACTACCTGCTGGCAGTGGCCTCGGCAAGGCAGAAGGCTGACGGTGAGGCCGAGGACTATCTGCGCAAGGTAGCTGCCGACGCCCATCCGGCCACCTCGGCACAGGCCCTCTTCCAGGTGCTGGCCTGCCGGCAGCTGGGACAGACCGACAAGGCAGCACAACTGCTCGAAAGCTGGACGAAAGCCCAAAGCAATCCTACGGTGAAGGAATGGGGCAGAGCTTTTGTAACGGCCCATGGCAACAGACGCTATGCCTTCGACTACGATGCTATGACCTGCATCTTCAAGTCGACCATGGGCATGCGTGATGCCCGACTATTTTGATTTTCAGTGCTTTTCGCTCCCTGGTGACAGCTGCATAGGGCGGCTGTGAGGGAGTTCCCATTTGAGGGGCTACAGTCGGCGGCGGCCGGTTGTAGCCCCTCAAACAAATAAATTCAAAAAATATCGACTTCAGAGGGTGGGTAAAACGGCTGTTGCGTGTCTTACTAATAGAAACAAACCTAATAGATGTCTGACTACAGCAAACTCCACGAATGCGCCTGCCGCTATTTTGAAGGCAAGTCCTCGCTGAATGACGAGGCCACCCTGTGTGAATTCCTCTCGAAGGATGAGGAGCATCGCGCGCTCTTCCGTCAGTGGGAACTCGCATGGTCCGCTATGCATAAGGCCGATGAGGCGACCGACCGTTCCTGGCAGATGCTGGCTGAAAAGCTGTCGGATTCTCACAAGACATTTGGTACCCTGTTCCGGCGGCTGGTGCGCTATTCTGCTGCCGCTGCTGCTGCCGTGCTGCTCGTTGCAGGCGGTGTGTGGGCAGGTTCGCGAGGCAGAATCTCGGCCGATGATGCCTATACCTATTCGGTGCCCAACGGCAGTCAGGGCAAGCTGCTGCTCCCTGATGGCACGGGCGTGTGGCTGAATGCCGGTTCTCAGCTCACTTACTCAGCGCGATTCAACAAGGACAATCGCCGTGTGGTGCTTCATGGTGAAGGCTATTTTGAGGTGACCAAGCACCAGGGAGCTAAGTTCACGGTGAGCACCAACGGCTGCGATGTGGTGGTGCACGGTACCAAGTTCAACGTCTCGGCCTACGACAACGAGAATGTTGTGACCACCGAGCTCATGGAAGGTAGCGTGGAGCTGCAGCGCGGGCAGCAGAGTCTGAGGATGCAGCCCGGCGAGACCGTGGCGCTGGACAAGACGACAGGCCGCATGGTGAAGGAGTTGTCGACTGGTGACTCCAAGGCCTGGGTGACAGGCGCTGCCGTGTACGACGACATGACGCTCACAGAGATAGCACGAGCCCTCTCGCGGCGCTACGCTGTGAACATCCGTATTGCCACGCCCGCCCTCGGGCAGGAGCGCTATTCGCTCTCGCTCTATAACAGCGAAGACATTGAAGATGTGCTGAAGGCCCTCGCCAGGGTGGCCCCCATCAAAGTGGTGCGCCAGGGCAAGGACATCACACTGCGCTACGTGCCGGCCCGGCATTAGCCGGCCATAGCCGGCCGGCTGGCCCAACAAGCTTATTATCCACCGGAGCCTAAAGCTCTATTTAGAAACCATAACTACTAAAAACAAATGAAAACAAGCAACAACAAGAGACGAGTCTCCCTTGTGGGGATGCTGCTCCTTCTCTCACTGTGCTTCACTACCGGACTGCACGCCCAGAATGTGACTAAGGCTTTCAAGAATGCCCCACTCAAGAGTGTGCTCAAAGAGGTGGAACGCCAGACGAAGATGTCGGTGGTCTACAAGGTGAGCGAGGTGAGCGAGAATCAGCGCGTGAATGCCACGTTTAACAACACTCCCGTGCGCGAGGTACTGAATAAGGTGCTCGGCGACGGACTGACCTATGATATCGACGGTAAGATGATTACCATTCATCGCCGCAAAGCTGCGCAGCAGCAAGAGCAGACGGCCATCCGCCAAGGTCAGGAGCGCGTAATCTCGGGAAACGTAGTGGACGGTCAAAACGAGCCGCTCATCGGAGTGGCCGTCCGCGTAAAAGGTACTAACATAGGAGTTGCCACCGACGTTGACGGCCATTATTCGGTGAAGACCTCCGTCCAGAATCCCCAATTGGTGTTCTCCTTCATTGGTTTCACGCCTCAGACCGTGAGTGCCGGCAACCGGAGTCAGGTGGACGTCACCCTGCAGGAAGACAGCAAGGTGCTCAATGAGGTGGTGGTGACGGCTATGGGTATCCAGCGCAAGGAGAGCTCGCTCACCTACGCCACTCAGCAGGTGAGAGCCGACGACCTGACCAAGGTCCAGGACCCCAACGTCACCAACAGCCTTGAAGGTAAGGTGTCGGGTATCACAGTGACGCAGAGTGCCGGTGGTGCCGGTGGTGCCTCGAAGATTACGCTTCGCGGTAACCGCTCTATCCTCGGTTCCACCTCGCCTCTCATCGTCGTCGACGGTATCCCAATGAACAACAGCACGCGCAACCAGCTCAGCATGGGCTCTGGTTCCACGCTCGGCTATCAGGGTGTGAGCGAAGGCTCCGACCCGCTGTCAGAAATCAACCCCGACGACATCGAGAGCATCAACGTGCTCAAGGGTGCCAACGCTGCCGCGCTCTATGGTTCGGTGGCTGCCAACGGTGTGGTGATGATCACCACCAAGAAAGGCCGTGAGGGTAAGGTCGACATCCGCTATTCCTCCAACCTCACCATCGACAACCCCCTCATGACACCGAAGATTCAGAACACCTATGGCGCCAATGTGGTGACGGGGGACGACGGTAAGGTGACCTCCATTGACCTCAACGGCTGGGGCGACCGCATTGCCAACCGCTCGGCCAACAACCTCATTGTGCAGGCTCCGCTGGACTACACACAGTTCGGTAACCTCAGCATCGCAGAGGGTGACCGCAAGCCTGTCTACCACGATGTCTATCTGCGCAACTATGCCAACGACGACGTGAAGGACTTCTATCGTACCGGTGTGACGACGAACAACTCCATCTCGCTCTCCGGTGGTACGGAGAAGCTCCGCACCTACTTCTCTTACTCGAACTCTCACGCCAACGGTATGCTGAAGAACAACAGCTACAACCGTAACACCATCTCGATGAGAGCCAGTTATAAGTTCTTCGACCGACTCAACGTGGAGGCCTCGGTGAACTATGTGACCGCAGTGACGCGCAACCGTCCCGGTGGCGGTACGGTGGGCAACCCCATCTACCACATGTACATGACGCCCCGCAACATCGACATGGGCTACTACAAGAACAACTATGTGGTGCAGGATGCTTCTTGGAACTCCAATCTGCAGCGCCAGTATGTGAACAACAGCACCTACTACAGACAGGTGGTGAACTCGGAGACCGGAAAGGTGACTTACGAGCCTGTGACCGCTTGGGACTGGACCACCACCCGCGTGGGAATCAGTGGACCGCGCCAGAACTGGCCCTACCTCGTGGCACGTAACAACAACCCCTACTGGCTGATGAACATGAACAGCGGCAAGCAGCAGGACGACCGTATCTACGGCTATCTCTCGGGTAATCTGCTCATCTACGACGGACTGGCTTTCCAGGCCCGTATCGGTATCGACCGCAGCCGCTATGTGAGCGAGAGCAAGCGCTACGCTACTACTTTCCTGCCCGCCACGATGGATGACTATGGCCACTATTGGCATAGCAACGACAACACCAACGATATCTATACCGACTACCTGCTGTCGTATAACAAGACCTTCGGCGACTGGTCGGTCTCGGCTACTGCCGGATGGGTAGGCCATGTGCGCAAGAGCGAATACAAGCCCACTGACGTTGTGGCCACTTGGGTGGACGGCTCACAGCAGCGCCTCTCCAACACGCCCAACATCTTCGACGTCTCGTCGGGTGGTGTCGGTGCTACCACACTCTCGAAGACCACCGACTGGGATAAGGGTGCCGTCTTCACCGGTCAGGTGGGATGGAAGGAGAAGGTCTATCTCGAAGGCTCCTACCGTCGTGACTGGTACCGCGCCTACAAGCAGTTCCGCAGCCTCGGCATGGATGTGCCCGATAACTTCGGTTACTTCTCGCTGGGCGGCAATGCTATCGTGAGCTCGCTGGTGAAGTTGCCTTCTTGGATTAACTACATGAAATATCGCGTGAGCTACTCGCAGGTGGGTAACTCCATCCCTAACCGCATCTATGCACTCTCTACGGTGAACCGCCGCGTGAATGTCTCGTCGGCAAGCTCTTACGGAACCTTCAACAACCCCCGCGACGAGCGCACCAACTCCTTCGAGACCGGTGCTGAGATGCAGTTCCTCAATGGTCGGCTGAGCTTGGATGTCACCTATTATAATACGACCACCAAGAACCTGTATATGGAAGGCACCAATGCCTCGGGTGTCACGATACCGTTCAACTCGGCCAGTGTGCGCAACCAGGGCTTCGAGCTCACGCTGGGCTACGACTGGCTCTTCGGTCGCGACCTGCGCTGGCGTACCTCCTATAACCTGTCCTACAATGACAATAAGATTCTGGACACCGTCTACGAGGAGAATGGCACTGAGAAGCAAATCTATCAGGATGTGCAGGGAGTGCGCGTGCGCTATAAGAAGGGCGGCAGCGTAGGCGACATGTACGTCACCGACTATCGCCGCAATGAGGATGGCTCGCTGAAGCTGAACAGCCGTGGCCTGCCCAGTCTGGAGACCGACCCCGCCAAGGTGTACACCACCTATGCCGGCAACATGAACTCCAAGTGGCAGATGGGCTGGAGCAATACCCTTAGCTACAAGAACTTCTCGCTCTACTTCCTCATCAACGGCCGCATCGGCGGTAAGGTTATCTCGCTCACCGAGGCAGCTCTCGACAACATGGGCTTCTCCGAGCGCACCGCCAACGCCAGAGAGATGGCAGAGAAGAACAACCTCATCTACACCGACCGTTACGGCAAGTCGTATCCCGCCATGTACACTCCCGACGGCACCGGTCGCCTCATGCCTATCCAGGCCTACTACGAGAAGATCGGCGGTACGCCCAACCCTGCTGAGTACATCTACAGCGGCACCAACTTCCGTCTGCGTGAGCTCTCGCTGGGCTACACCTTCCGCGACCTCTTCGGTGCAAACCGCAACTTGCAGCTGGCCTTCATCGCCCGCAACCTCTTCTTCCTCTATAAGGACAGCCCCACCGATCCCGACGTGTCGCTCTCCACACAGAACGGTCTTAGCGGCTTCGAGATGTTCAACATGCCTTCGTCCAGGCAGTTCGGCTTCTCCCTGAAACTCAACTTCTAACCCACTATAACACAAGCAAGAAATGAATAAGAAACATATCATCCTGACCCTGTCATTGGTTGCTGGCACGCTGTCGATGAGTTCCTGTCTCGACTATGACCATCCTGAGGACACCCTCAGCGTGAACCAGAACGTGGTGGTACCCACTCCGGAGACCGGCAAGGGTTCCCCCGACAGCATTCCTTATCACAATGTAGCCTCTGAGGCCTTCTTCAAGCGGAAGGATACTCCTGCCCAAGGTGGACAAGACTTGGGAGGTCTGCGCAGCAAGAGCACTCAGCAGCTGCTCTCCCAGGCTGCTGCCGGCTACTTCTGTCTGCGCGGTGGCAAGAAGAGTGAGATGCCCGGACCGCATGCCTATCAGTATGCTTTCTCGCTCGGTACCGACAACTATGCTCAGTACATGGTGGTGCCTCACCACGACTTCATGGCCGGTGAGCTCTCGTCGACCTACGCCATCAGCCCCAATTTCCGTGGAGGTGCGCGCGGTGGCTTCTCTGAGATGAAGAACCAGGTGACACCGCTGCTGAACAGTCTCATTGTCGACTCTATCCCTGAGATAAAGGCCATGTATCTGTTGGTCTACGACTTCGGCGCTCAGGAGCAGGCTGACCTCTTCGGGGCCTTCGCCTATACCGACTACCTGCACAACAGCACCACGCCGCCTTTCACCTATGAGGGTGGACGCGACATCTATGAGAAGATTGTGCAGCACATCGATACGGCTATTGCCTGCTTCAAGCACTTCGACTCTAAGCCTGAGTATTACAAGAACGCTATCTTCGGAGTGAAGTTGAGCAACGACAATATGACATCTGACATGATGACCGACCGCGCCCGGAGCTTTGAGACGTGGATTCGCTTCGCCAACTCGCTCAAGCTGCGCATGGCAATGCACATGGTGAAGGTGGATCCCGACCAGGCCCGTCAGTGGGCTGAGGAGGCTGTCAAGGGCGGTGTCATTGAGAGCGATAAGGACCAAACGGGTGTCTTCATTCAGAATTTCGGAATCAACCACCCGCTCTCTGAGATTGCCAACTCTTGGAACGACACCCGCGTGAGTGCCTCTTTCGAGAGCCTGCTCACCAGTCTCGGTCACCCTTACCTGGACTATGTCATCACGAAGAATGCTGACGACATCGTGAATCAGAAGACGAAGAAGATTACTCCGGCCGGTACGCGCTGCTGCGGTATGCGAGAGGGCGAGTGGCCCGGACAAGGACAGAATGCTTCCGTGAACCCCTATCTGAACTATGCTTCACTGAATGCTCAGACCTTCTCTACAGCTCCGCTCTATTACATCAAGTGGGCTGAGGTCGACTTCCTCCGCGCCGAGGGTGCCCTGCGTGGCTGGGACATGGGCGGCACGGCTGAGTTCTTCTATAACCGCGGTATCGACCATGCTTTCTTGGAGGATCCCTCCAGCGAGAGCGCTACCTACAAGCAGGCCATGGCCACCTACAAGGAACTCGAGAAACCGCACGACTTCACCTGGACCGACCCATTGGGCATCTCGCTCGACGAGCCCAGTGTCACGAAGATTGGTGTGAAATGGAACGAAAGCGACTCTCCCGAGGTGAAGCTTGAGAAGATCATCACCCAGAAGTATATCGCCCTCTTCCCCTACAGCTATGAGGCTTGGACAGAGATGCGCCGTACGGGCTATCCCAAGATGTTCTACGTGCTCAATGCCGACGACGGTGACGGCTCGCTCTCTGAGGGTGACCTCATTCGCCGAATCCCCTTCCCCGAGACCGACGACCAGTCGCTTATCGACATCGCCAATACGGGTCTGAAGGCATTAGGCGGCCCCGACCAGCAAGCTACCCGCGTGTGGTGGGACCGTGCTGACAAGGGCAACTTCTAAGGACCGATTCCGGCCTCTCCTGTACGACAACCTTGCAGGAGAGGCTATAAATAACAAACAATTACTTAAACTCATCAATCATCCTAAACTACTATGAACAGGACTCTACTCTTAGCCCTTATGGCTCTCACGGCCTCAGGAGTTAGCGCCCAGCAATTCAAGACGGGCTACGTCAATTGGGGGCAGGGCAGCGAGCATTTTGCTACAACCGTAAACAGCTGGATTACCAATCAAAAGGTGAACGGCGACGATAACTTCTTTATCTCGCGTGTGAAGCCTAAGGCAAGAATCCACAATGTCAAAACTCAGGTGAAACCCGGAATAACAGGCAGTCAGGACCGCCGTGTGCTCAACTGGATTCCTTACAGTGAGCCCGGTATTGACGCACTGCCCAACAGCATCTTCGACTCCGAGGTGTTCACCATGTGGTCGTACATCGACCATTGGGGAAGCTGGCGTGCTCCGCAGGGACGTATCCCCGGTGCCCTTTCCGATGTGGCTCATAAGAATGGTGTGGCTGTGTCGGGTGTCTCCAGTATTCCCTATGGCTATCTCCGGTCACCCTGGACTACCGCCCTTGCCGAGTATGTGGAGCTCGATGCTGCAAAGCTGGCTAAGTTCTTCAACTTCTACGGCGTTGATGGTATGGGCTACAACTCTGAGTACTGGTGCTACGACGACAACATCAACTCCGGGTTGAGGGATTTGCATGCAGGCCTGGTGAAGGAGGCCCGCAAGAACGACCCTATCTTTGAGAATATCTGGTACGATGGTACCAATGACTATGGAAGCATCTACTTTGACCAAGGACTGGGTTCTCACAACCAGAATACCTTTGGTGACAGCGAGAATCCGCGCACGTCGCTCTTCTTCAACTACAACTGGAACCAGGTCGACCTGAATGCTTCGGCTACCAAGGCTACTACAATGGGGCGCGATCCTCACGACCTCTACTGCGGCATCAACATGCAGGGAGGAGAGCCCGCCAATACCCCTTGGAGATCGCTGGCCAACAGCAAACTGTCGGTTGGCCTCTGGGGTGCTCACGACAGGAATATGTTCTGGGAGAGCCGTGGTGAGCTGGGCAGCGACGAGGAAGTGAAGCAGCGCACTTACATGCTGCGCACGGAGCGCTTCTACAGCGGTGGCACACGCAATCCAGCCAGTTCGCCTGCCGTCTCTAACGGATGGTTCGGCTATAGTGCCAACAACACCAGCTTCTTTGGTATGTCGGCCCTGCGTTCGGCACAGAGCACACTGGGCTGGAACCTCAGCGAGGAGCCTTTTATCACTTACTTTAATGTAGGCAACGGTAAGTTCTTCAATCTCCAGGGCAAGCGCATGAGCGACACCCACTGGGTGAACGTGGGCATGCAGGACTATCTGCCCAACTGGCGCTTCTGGTTTGCCACCCGTCTCTTGGGCGGCGACGCTGCCGACGTGCCTGCTAATGGCCTCGACGCACAGTTCGTGTGGGACGACGCCTGGTTCGGCGGTTCCTGTCTCCGCATCTTCGGAAGCCACAGCAACGAGTACCTCCATCTCTTCAAGACACAATATGCTCTCAGCCAGGGTGATGTCATCACACTGCGCTATAAGCTGATGGGTGGTAAGGCCGACATGAGCCTTGCACTCACGGCAGAGGGTCAGGAAAACACAGCCATCAATGAGTCGGACTTCAATGTCATGACTACTTCCACCGAGGCCGACGACGAGGTCTGGGTGGAGAAGAAATTCACCGTTGGTGCAGAACTTGCCGGCAAGACGCTGGCTCTTGTAGGCCTTCACATCATGAACGCCGAGAACCTGGATTTGCGTTTAGGCGAGTTCTCCATCGTACGGGGTACTGCTACGAAGCCTGCCACTCCTGAAGGTCTGCACGCTGAGCTGTTGGCCAACAACAATCAGGGTGTAGACGGCAAGCTTATCTTCAACATGCCTAACACAAAGGCAGCTGATGAGCCCTGCTATAACATTGATGTGAAGACATCCTACTTCAAGCTTTATGCACAGCAGGAGGGTGGCGAGCCCGTGTTCATGGGAGCCACGACAAGCTGGGCCGGAATGTTCTACTGCATACCGCTCAACCTGCAGCTCGAAGGACGGAAGGTGCGTCTCGGTGTGTCGGCCGTGTCGCTCGACCACAAGACGGAGTCCGACGTTGCCTGGAGCGAATACATGGACCTGCCGAACTATGTCTACAACGATGATATCACGGTCGACAAGAAGGTCATCAAGCCCGGACAGGAGTTCACGATGCAGTATGTCGACGTGCAGCATGAGGCAGGCGAGTGGAAGCTCGTCAAGGCTGGTACTGAGGAGGCTGTGTACACCGGTAGCGGACGCAGCGTCACCGTTGAGGGCATCAACGAGACCGGCAGCTACGACCTCGTGCTCACTGGTAACACCTATAATGATGATGCTACAGAGCGTGTCAGCACAACTCGCACTTATGGCAGCTACATCCAGATAACGAGCGAGAGTATCGGTGCACTGCCCGAAATCCATACTCTCACCGCTAATGATAAGGAGAGCGACGTGGACGCTACGATCGGCGTGCCCGTATTGATGAAGTACACCGGCCGCCGTGCCAATGGCTCCGGCTCGCAGGGTGTCGACCTCAATGAGAAGCGCTTCGGCGTGAAGATGGCCGACTTGGGCCTCACGGGTACCAAGAGCTTCACCGTGGCCTTCTGGCTCAAGATTAACAGTGCCGCAGCAGGCGAGACTCAGCTCCTCTCCGTGGCCAACAAGCTCGACGGATGGCCCAAGACCGACTGGGGTTGGATTTGGAGTAACTTCGATCAGACCGGTAAGATGACCAGCTTCACCTTCCGCGGCACCGATGGCTCCAGCAACAATGAGCTTCAGTACACCTATGGCAACACCACGCTGCCCATTGGCAACTGGGTGCACATTGCCTACGTGTTCGATTGGCAGAACAACTCCAACTCTGGCTTCAAGTGCAGCTTCTACGTCAATGGCAAGAAGCAGACCGTGACGCGCTGGAAGCGTGCTCGCGATAACTCCTACACGACTTCTGAGCCCGGCTATGCTTCCAATGTGTACAGCATCACCAATGGCATGGTGCTCGCTGTCGGTGGCGATGCTCACGGCCGTAATGGCATTCGTGGTGCCATCGACAACCTGGAAATCTTTGAGGGAGCCCTCACCGACGACGAGGTGAAGGCCACCATGGGCGATATCGACGAAACCAACTTGCCCGCTAAGCTGATTGCCGGCTGGACACTGGAGCAGCAGCCTCAGGACAAAGTGTTCAAGTCGGTGGGCAAGAAGGCTAACGTCGATGCCGGTCTCCACAGCTATACCCCACTTGAAGGTGAGGGTCAGGGCAGCTTCCATTGGGACGACTGCAATGTGACCTCCGGCTGTCCGTTCATCAGCGGTACGGCATTCCCCGTCACTACTACGGCTACCTGGAAGACCAAGATGGGCAGCGTCATCACCGATGCCGAGGGCACCGATGTGGCAGGCTCGGCCAAGATTGCCTATAAGAAGTCTGGCGATTTCGAGGTGACCCTCACGCTGGCCAACTCCCTGGGCAGCGACCAGCGCACCTTCCGCGTCATCAAGGTGGGTGGCACCACAGGTATCAATGCCACCGAGACCACAGCCAATGCCAAGGTGTATGCTGTCAACGGCATGGCCTACGTGCAGTTCGACGAGTCGGGCAACTACGGAGTTGAAGTCTTCGATGCCGCCGGTGCCCTCGTGGCCCGCAAGGTGCAGGCTGTCGGTGCTGGCCAGAGCGTTCAGGTGCGCCTGCCTCAGAAGGGCATGTATGTGCTGAAAGTCACTAAGGGCGGCAAGACGCTCCGCGTGGTCAAACTGATGAATAAGTTCTAACTCTTCGATAAGGTGCGGGCAGGCTCCACCGTGGGGCGGCCTGCACCTTCCATCTCAAATCCATTACTAATCCTCAAATTAAAATCAATGAAAACGAGACTTTACCTCCTTGCAGCCTCAGCCCTGTTGCTGAGCTCCAGTGTGATGGCTCAACGCTCACCTGAGCACCCTCTCGACATTAAGGACATGAAGTTCGAGAATCTGCCCGAGGTGTTACAAAGCTGGACTCCCGGAACCGCACCTTCCGGCGTGTCGGCTATCGACGATCAGTTCTATATCAGCCGCGTGCGTCCGCAAGAGCGTATCAGCGGTGCTGATGATTATGTGGTTGATCCCACCCGCTCGTCGGCAATGTCCGGACGCAAGATGCTCATGTGGGTGCCCCTCGACGACCCCACGGCCTCCTGGAAGGCTCTGCCCCGCTACTGCTTTGAAGGCGACAACTTCAGCCTCTGGTCCTACGTCGACATCCACGGCAACTGGTCGGCACCCTGGATACGCACCACGGCCGGCCTCTCTGATGCAGCCCATAAGAACGGCGTGCAGGCCGGATGTGTGATGTCGATACCTTGGTCACAGAGTATTGGTACATATTCCTATGACAATTACTCGAGAGTGTTCAAGACCCTCATGCAGGATGGTTATGCCGAGAAGTTTGTGAAGCTCCTCAAGTACTATGGCATAGATGCTGTGGGCGTGAACTCTGAGTTCCGTTCTCAGTACACCTTTATGTCCGACCTCAGAGATTTCTTCAAGAACTGTCATGCGGAGGCTAAGAAGATTGGGTGGCATTTCAACCTTATCTGGTACGACGGTACGAACGACAATGGCCAAATCACTTTCGACCGTGGTCTGGGAACGCAAAACCAGCAGATGTTCGGCGACAAGGATAACATCGTGAGTGATGCCCTCTTCTTCAACTACAACTGGAGCGATTCTAAACTTCAGGCTTCGGTGACCAAAGCTAAGGAGATGGGCCGTAACTCCTTCGATATCTATGCCGGCTACGATATCCAGGGCAATGCTCTGAAGAACAAAAACTCTTATACAAGATGGACCGACCTGCTCACCAATGAGGTGTCCATCGGCTTCTGGGGTGCTCACACGCAGAGCCTGCTCCATCAGAGTTCAACCGACAACGGTACCTCCGACATTGCTATCCAGAAGGCTTATCTGCTCAAGCAGGAACTCACCTTCAGCGGCGGCAACCGGAATCCCGCTATCCTGCCCAATGTCGGCACCGGCACCTCGCTGAGCAACTCCGACCTGAAGAACTTCCATGGGCTGGCCACTTTCCTGACTGCCAAGTCCACCATCCAGACCGTTCCTTTCGTGACCCGCTTCAACCTCGGCAACGGTCTCGCCTTCTACAATGAGGGCAAGGTGGCCTTCAACTCCAAGTGGTACAACCTCAATACGCAGGACTATATGCCGACATGGCGCTGGTGGATTACCGATGCCGACGACAAGCTATCCAACGCCAGCGAACTTCAGGGATTGGTAGATGCCAGCTTTACGTTCGACGATGCCTGGTGGGGCGGTTCGTGCCTCTCACTGAAAGGCCAGACTGCATTCTCACGCGTGAAGCTCTTCAAGACCAAGCTCGCAGCTTCGGCCGACGAGCGCCTCTCGCTGGTCTACAAGACCGTTGACGGCACCGATAGTCATGCTAAGCTCTTTGTGGCACTGCGCAGTGATATTCAGTCCGACGGTACCGCTACCTATAAGGAGATAGATATTCCCGCCACCCAGAAGGCCGGCGAGTGGACCAAGTTTGAGACCACTCTCGGACAGTTGGGTATCAGCGCAGGCAATGTGGCTATGATAGGCATTGTGGTGGAGAACACCCCGGCAAGCTATGAGATGCGCGTGGGCGAGCTCGCACTGCGTGGAGCCTCAGATGCCGCTGTGCCTACACAGCCTCAGGTGAAGGATGTTCAGATTGTTCGCGGCAAGTACAACTCTGTCGACTTCAAGATGCGCTATGCCAGCCGTGAGGAGAGCGGCGAAGAGAAGACCTACAACGACGAGGTGGGCACCTGGTACTACGAAATCTATTTCCAGCAGCAGGGCGGCGAGGAGCAGCTCCTCACAGCCACCACTTCGTGGGCAGCCTACGTGGTGGGTGCTCCGATGGTCTCCGGATTTGACAACCGTAAGGGTCGCTTCGGTGTGCGTGCTGTGGGTATCGACGGAAACACCAAGACCGAGATCGCATGGACTGACTACCGCGACATACCCTACGACACCGTGCTGGGCGACGTAGAAGTCGACAAGGCCATCGTGAAGCCCAATCAGCAGTTCACACTCCGTATGAAGGACGACATGGCTCCCGCAGCCAAGGCCTGGAAGGTGGTCGACCCCGTGACCGACAAGGTTATCAAGGAAGCCACCGATGCTAAGGAAATCACGCTCTCCATTGATAAGGTGGGCCTCTACGATCTTGAGCTGACCGACGGCAGCAACAATACCACCATCACCCGTGGTAAGATTCAGGTTACGCCCGAGTCGACAGGCTCCGTGCCCGAGGTGCTCACCTTGACCTCCGATGTCAAGCAGCAGACCGTGGGCAAGGACGTGAAGCTCACTTACACCTCGAAGGACGGTGAGGGCAAGGTGTCGCGTGCACTCGTCATTGCCGACCCGCAGATGCTCTCTATTCCCGCTGCCACCGAGCCCGGCAAGACCTACTCCATCGGTCTCTGGTTCCGTGCCGACAAGTTTGCTCACGACAAGCAGGGCACCAACCTCATCTCGAAGAACTCCATTGCCGACAAGTGGCCGCACAACAACTGGGGTGACCTGTGGGTGCAGATTCGTCCCCAGTGGACGGGCAAAAGCGTCCATCCGGCCAACGAAGTGTCGTTCAACGTCATGGGCTGGACCGCTCACGACAATCCCAACGAGAAGATGATGTCGACCGGTTACAGCGTCACGCCGAAGGTGTGGACACATATCATGGTGACGCAGGATGAGAACGGTCGTCAGAAGATGTACTTCAACGGCCGCAAGGTGGCCGAGACCGACTTCTCGTCGTCTACGCGCCGCGAACAGCTCGCTCAGAGCGACAGCCGCATCAAGGCAAGCGAGCCTGCCAATATCTATATCGGTGGTGGCGGTGTCTACAAGGCAGCCTTCAACGGACTCATTGACGAGGTGCAGGTGTGGAACAAGGTGCTCACCGACGCCGAGGTGCTTGAGGCTATGAAGGGCTACGAGGAAGGACAGGCTCCCGAGGGTCTGCAGGGCTACTACACCTTTGAGCAGATAGAGGCCGACGGCACCTTCAAGAACATGGGCCGCATGGAGGGCCAGCCTGCAATGATGGTGGTGGCTGCCAACACGGGCGGCGAGAGCACTGCTTCGGCAAGTTACGAGAAGCAGGTTGCCCACAACGACCAGATGGGCTACCCCGGTATTCCCGGAAGCCTCGACATCAAGACCACCAACAGCTGGAACCTCGGTGAGGGAGGCTCGCTCTCCACTGAGGAAGGCAAGGTGGCAACGGTCACTTATGCTACGCCTGGCACGAAGACAGCCACGCTCACGCTTGCTAACAACTGGGGCTCCGCCTCCAAGACTCTCGAGAATTACGTCAGCATCAGCGTGCCTTCTGGCATAGAGACCGTGGAGACTACGGCTGATGTACTCGTAGTGCCCGCAGGTGGAGGCATCCGTCTGCAGTTCGCCCAGGAGGGTGACTATCAGGTGACCTTCTTCTCTACAAATGGTGCTCTGCTGCAGTCTTCTCCTGTGAAGGCTCAGGCCGGAGGCGAGGCTCTCGTGACCCTCGCAGGCACCAAGGGCATCGTACTTGTGAAGGTGCAGAAGGGTGGTAAGACGCTTCGCAGCCTGAAGGTGAATGTGAAATAAATCATAGTGGAATGTTCCCCGGCCCCGAGAAGAGATTCCGTTGCCAGTAGGATGGCTAAGTCCGGCTTCGATATTCCCTTCTCAGGGTGGGGGACAACCGACCACCATAACATTCTTTAATCCAAATAATTCAAACAACAAATGAAGAAACGTTATCTTTACATTGCGGCGTTCTGCGGTCTGTTGGCAGCAGCGCCGTCAACGGCAGGTGCGCAGACTTACGACGCATCGTCGTCGACCGAGTTGTTCAACTTCAAGTCGTTCTCCTCAACGAATCTGCTTCAGTTGTTCTACAACGTCAACCAGAAGGGCCGTCAGTTCCCCACGGTTGAGGAGTTTGCTACCATCGGCATCACTCCTGCCGACCTGGAGTTCATGCGCTCTCACGTGAAGCGTCGTGCACGCATCATGGAGCAGAGCCTGCAGCTTAACCCGAACATCAGTCAGACGCGTCGCCTCTGGATGAATATCCCTATGGGTATGGCCAAGACCACAGGTGGCTATCCCAGTAAGGCTACGGGCGATGACACCTACACGATGTGGAACTACACTCACCTCTTCGGTTCCTGGAACCATGCTATCTTCCAGGCTCCCGGATGCTGGATTGACGCAGCCCACAAGAACGGTACCGACATCTTCTCTGGTATCTACTTCATCGACAGTTACTCGGCCGGAACCTTCGTCGACATGATTCAAGAGACCGACGACAACGGCAACTACAAGTATGTTGACCCGTTCCTCAACTGCATGATGTTCTTTGGCTCCGACGGTCTGAACTACAACTGGGAAGGCAACTACGACTGGCAGACTTCTGCCGTGAAGGGCTTCCATCAGGCACTCATCAAGCGCGCTAAGGAGATTGGCTTCACTAACTTCCACTCGGGTATCTACACCAATTACAGCGGACTTACAGTTTATAACACACCGGGTCTTTGGGGCGACAGCAACGGCCGTACCTTCACCGACCTGATGCTGAACTACATGAGCTCTGACTTTACCTCGGCCCAGGCATCCTCTATAGAGCAGGCCGTGAAAACCACGGGCAGCAGCGACGGCCTCTATGCCGGCGTGTGGATTGTGAGCATGAACCGCCGTTGGACCAGTCTCGCCAGCGACACCATCGGTGCCACACTCTGGGGTGAGCATGCCAACAGCCGTTTCTGGAGCTACAACAAGGGTAGTAACGCTTCCGAGTTCCAGAGCAACTACCAGCGCCTGCTGGAGCGCGGATTCAGCGGCGGCAACCGCAACCCGGCCAATCTGCCCCCGATGAGCAACTACGGTAACGAATGGGAGGGCAATAACCCGCTGAGCACTTTCGGCGGACTGGCCACCTACTTCCCCGAGCACTCCACCATCCAGGGCAACCAGCCTTTCTATACCTATTTTAATATCGGTACGGGCGACCGCTGGAACTACAAGGGCAAGAAGACCGCAGGCTCGTGGTACAACGTGAGCAATCAGGACATGGTGCCCACCTACCGCTGGCTGGTGTACAACAGTGGCACCACCACCGTCGACACCTCCATCCAGCCTGAGTTCACCATCGACGACTCCTATATGGGAGGCTCCAGCCTGCGCCTCACCGGTTCTGTGAAGAGCTCGGGCACCGACATCGTGCTCTACCGCACACGCCTCGCCTACACCCACGGCACTCCCGTGGCTAAGGTAGCTGTGAAGAGTGGTCTCGAGGGCGCCAACCCCACTGACCTCTACCTCATTGCCAAGGTGGGCAACGACTGGAAGGAGTTCCCCGTGGGCAACACCACTACTCCTAACTGGGAGGAGAAGACCATAGAGCTCGCCGGACTCGCCGGTCAGCAGATCGACTTCGTCGGACTTCGCGTCAAGGGCGATGCCAAGGATAACTACAAGCTCTATGTCGGCGAGTTGCAGCTCAACGATGCTCAGAAGGTCACCCCGGCCAAGGTGAAGGACCTCACCGTAGAGGTGAAGGAGGAGACCAAGACCTCACTCTCGGCTAAGCTCACCTGGGCTCTCGACGCTGAGGGCAAGAGCGCATGGGCAGGCAAGGGCCTCGTGTTCAACGATGAGGGCAACGTCGACCACTTCGAAGTGCTCTATAAGAATGGTGCCAATGGCCGTATCTCGGCTGTGAGCAAGGTGATGGGTTGGTCGGCTTACGTGGGCGACATCCTCTTCGAGAGCGAGGCCGACGAGCCTTACATCGGCGTGCGTGCCGTGAGTACCGACCTTAAGACCTACTCCGACCCCATCTGGGTGAAGGTGCCCCGCAGCACCAACGTGCCTGAGCGCAAGCGCGGCTCAGAGTATGGTGTGAGCATGATTAACCAGCAGGCCGACGGCTTTGCCAACGCTCTGAAGACCCGCTACTTCCTTGCTGCCACTACCACCGGTGCCGACCAGAACCTGAACTATTCTCGTCCGGCTCGCATGTTAGGCTCCTACACGGCTGCCGACAGCACCAACTACGTGGATGCTACCGACTATGTCATCAAGGCTAAGCAGGGCCAGACCATCCAGTTCACCTGGACGGCCGGCGGTACATCCGACGGTCTACGCTACTGTCTCGCCAAGGGCTATGCCGACTACGACGGCGACAAGGCTTTCACCGGCTCCGACGAAACTGTGATGGAGGCAGGAACAGTGCGTAAGGGTACGCCAGAACTCGACCAGGCTCCTTACACCTTCTCGTTCACTATTCCTGAGAATGCACGTACGGGGCAGAGCTGCCTGCGCATCGTCTTCTCGGATGCATGGTTTGCTCATCCCGGACCAACCGGATACACTTCGAAGGGCTTCTCCATCGACTTCGGTCTCGACATCACGGGTACCAACGAGCAGCGTCCTGCTCCGGTCGATACTCACGACCAGGGTGTTGCCGACGAGCCCGATGGTATCCACGGTCCTGCTACCGGCATCGAGAACACAAGCGTCTCCTCGGCTTCGAACGTAAGCGTTGAGAATGGCAGCCTCGTGTTTGCCAACGTCGAGAAGGCTTGGGTCTACACCGTGGATGGCAAGCTTGTGAACTACTTCGCTCAGGCTCCCACAACGGCTCAGCTCGCTCCCGGCACTTACATCGTGAAGATGGAGAGTGCACGCGTAATCCGCAGCCGCAAGGTGGTGGTCAAGTAATCATCCTTGAGTAAAGCTTTTCGAGGCTCCTCTCTGTTTTGGCAGGGGGAGCCTTTTTCTATTATTCCCTGTCTGTGTGTAAAGACAGAGATGAGGTGAGTGCTCCGAAAGGGCATCTATGCGCAGAATACAGCAGCCCCTCACATCCACCCTCATCTGGGCAAAGACAAGTTCGTGAAGCGTCCGTGATCGTCCGTGGCAGCAACATCAGCTATGTTAACAAAAAGATGATTACGGTCGGGCTGTATTGTCCGATACGGCAAAGGTTCAGCACGTTGTGAACCCCGGCTGAACCGGTTAAAAACCGGTAACTTTGGAACGCCGAGCCCCAAGGGCGCCGGATGTTACGCCAATTGGCGGAGACATCTACGCCATATGCCGGAGCTACGTACGCCAATTGGCGGAGCTATGTACGCCATATGCCGTACGCATGCTGTCCCCATGGTCATAACGTCCTGCGAGGCCTACCATAGCAAGCCGAAACCGAAGGTGCCAGGGAGAGCGGAGGGAGGGGCTGTGCAGCGTCAAGAGAGCGCCGTTCAACCACAACTTTTTGCTATCTGCATCGAATCGGTGAAAATTTTTCTCCTGATATCCCTAACATCTTCAAATATTTTTTGTAAGTTTGCAGGATATAAGGGTACTGTGATGTTACGCTATACAAATAACGAAGAGTTGTTGGCGGCCATTAGGGACGGCGACAGTCGGGCGTTCGAATATTTTTTCAAGACCTATTCGCCGCGCCTTCGTAATTTCGCTATGCGCTTCATCGAAGAGCCTGAGACCGTGGCCGACATCGTGCAGACTTGCTTCCTGCGAATATGGGAGCAGCGTGATGGTTTGCCCCAGGTGGAGTCGCCGCAGGCCTTCCTCTTCACCATCGTGCGCAACAGCTGCCTCAACGAGTTGCGGCGCCTTGGCCGTCACCGCACCTATGAGTCGGGCAGCGCGGCAGGGAAAGCCGAGGAACTCTATTCACTCGACTTCACGGGCAATCCCGAAGACAGTCTGCTCTTCGACGAGCTCAACCGCGAAATCGACGGAGTGATGGCTAAGCTGCCTCCCCGCACGCGTGAGATTTTCGCACAGAGCCGTTTCTACGGTAAGAAGAACCGCGAGATAGCCGAGCACGAGGGCATCTCGGTGAAGGTTGTGGAGCGTCACATCTCGAAGGCGCTGCATGCGTTTGCCGGTCATTTCGGTCGGCAGCAGGCCGTCATCATGCTCATGCTGGTTGCTCTCAGCCACATGCCGCATTGACCCTTCCGGCCTCCGACAAGCTATTACATATCTACTAATCCAATAATGATGAATAGGACTTTCTCTCTTCTGCTTGCCCTCTTCCTGAGCCTTTATGGGGTCGGACCGATGGCGGCCGACAACCGCTCGCAGGCGCGGGTAGTGTTCAATAACGACGTAAGTGCGGTGCCATTCCGTATCCCTGCTCTTGCTGTGACGCGCGACGGTCGGATTCTGGCCGTGTGCGACTATCGCATCAGCAAGACCGATATCGGATACAGCAACCGCAATGGTCTGTTCCAAATTAATGAGGTGATGCGCACGAGCGCCGACGGTGGCCGCACCTGGAGCGATTCCGTGGTGGTGGCTCGAGGTAATGAGCATGCTGCCGAGGAATGGCGGACGGCCTTCGGCGACCCTGCTCTCGTGGCCGACCGCAACAGCAATGAGGTGCTCATGTCGTGCGTCTCGGGGAAGGCAGGCTACTTCGCAGCCACGCGCAACCACCCTCAGCATGCGGCTTTCTTCCGCTCGCTCGACGGTGGCCGCACCTGGGACAAGGGCACCGATCTCACCGAGCAAATCTACGGACTCTACGACGGTACCATGCCTGGCGGTGAGCATCCTGCGGGCATCTTCATCACCTCGGGCAACATGATGCAGAGCCGTAAGGTGAAGGTGGGGCGCTATTATCGCATCTATGCAGCCCACCCGTTGCGCACGGCAAAGGTCAATAAGTTTGCTACCTATGTTATCTACTCCGACGACTTCGGCCGCAGCTGGCATGTGCTCGGCGGGGCGGGCGTCATCCCGAGCGATGCCGCCGACGAGTCGAAGGTGGAGGAGCTGCCCGACGGACGTGTGCTCCTGAGCTGCCGCAACCAGGGCGTGGGCGGCCGGAAGTTCAATGTCTTTACCTATAAGAATGTCAAGGCCGGTACCGGGACCTGGGGGCAGGATGTGGTGCCAGAGCTGCTCTCTGGCAAGCATGTCAACGCCTGCAATGGGGGCACACTCCTGGTGCGTGCCCGGCGTGCTGCCGACGGCCGACGGGTGTGGCTCTTGCTGCAGACCGTGCCGCAGAGCACACAGCGCGTGAATGTGGGATTCTATTACAAGGAGCTCGCTTCACGGAAAGACTGGGTGCCCGCAGGAGCCTTGGCTAAGGGCTGGGTGAAGGCACTCTGCATCAGCGACACTACGTCGTGCTACTCCACGCTGGCACCACTGAAGGATGGGCGTATCGGTATTCTATATGAGGAAAAATCGTATAATGAGGGATATAACATCCTTTTCCGGAGCTTGAGCCTCGAAGAGATTACGGAGGGTAAGTATCGGTAACTCAGCTTGTTTCGCTGCACCCCTCGCCGCGGCCCGGGTTGGCTTGAGAGCGCAGATGTTAAATTGTGTTGTTTTTGTAACAAAATATATTTGACGAAACATTTGGAAGTTATTGGCAAAAGCAATAAATTTGCAGACGTATTCAGCGAGAATCAGTAACGGAGGCTCTCCCAAGGGTGAGCCTCCAATGTATAACTTAAATAAATTAGAGAAATGAAAAAGGTTATTTTGGTAGCAGCTCTTATGCTCTCTTCCATGGCAACATTCGCACAGCACGCTGTGGGTTCGTTCACACTTCAGCCTAAGGTGGGTCTTAACATCGCAACCCTCACTAAGGCCGACGGCTCCGATCCCCGCGTGGGCTTCGTAGGCGGTGCCGAACTGGAGTATCAGGCCACCGATATCTTCTCGCTCTCTGTGGGCGCACTCTACTCTCAGCAGGGATGCAAGTACGATAACAATGGTGTGAAGAGCACAACTAAGCTCGACTACATCAATGTTCCCGTGCTGGCTAATGTCTACGTGGCTAAAGGTCTTGCCGTGAAGCTCGGTGTGCAGCCTGGTTTCAATGTGAACTCCTCGTTCAAGATTGCAAAAGGCAGTTCAAAGGTTGAGACAGATACTGATGCTAAGAGCGTGGACTTCTCCATCCCCGTGGGCCTGAGCTATGAGTACAACAACTTCGTGCTCGACGGCCGTTACAACTGGGGTCTGACTAAGGTAGCCGATGGAAGTGACAGCAAGAACAGCGTGTTCCAGATTACACTCGGCTATAAGTTCAGCCTCTAATCTTGTTCTGCCATAAACTTATCTACTATAGGGGGATGCGGCCTTGTGCCGTGTCCCCTTTTTCTATGGGAGCAGACAAAGAAAAGAGACAGGAACCGTGGATGATTCCTGCCTCTTCAACAATGCGATAGCCACACTGTGGCCTGGCCTCAGAGTTGCTTGAATTCTGTGTATATCTTGCTGGCGATGGCCTTGAACTCCTCGTCGGTCAGCTTCAGTTTCGGATTGGAGAAGAGCATGTCCTTCTCGGAGTTCATGGGGATGAGGTGGATGTGAGCGTGGGGCACCTCAAGACCGAGCACGGCCATTCCCACTTTCTTGCAGGGGAAGGCTTTCTTCAGTGCCACGGCCACCTTCTTGGCGAACACGGTGAACTCGGCGAGGTCGGTGTCGTCCATATCAAAGATATAGTCGACTTCCTTGCGCGGTATCACGAGCACGTGACCTTTAACGATGGGGTTGATGTCGAGAAAAGCATAGAACTTGTCGCTCTCGGCACACTTGTAGCTCGGTATCTCGCCGGCTGCAATCTTGGAGAATATACTTGACATAACTTCAGTGGTTAGAGTTAGCCGTGATAGCTCAGGCAATGGAAATCTTATCGATGCGCAGATGGATGACACCGCGTGGAATCTTGATTTCAGCCACGTCGCCCACTTTCTTGTTCAGCAGCCCCTGTGCAATAGGAGTCTTGATGGATATCTTTCCTTCCTTGAGGTTGGCCTCGCTCTCGCTCACTATGGTGTAGGTCATCTTCGAGTGGGTGGCCATGTTTGTCATCTCAACCTTGGAAAGTATCTGTACGGAGTCGGTGCTCAGACGGGACGTGTCGACGACCTTTGCCTCAGCAATAGCCAGCTTAATCTTGTTGATTTTGTCCTCCAGGTGGGCCTGAGCCTCCTTGGCGGCGTCGTATTCAGAGTTTTCACTTAAGTCGCCCTTGTCGCGCGCCTCAGCAATAGCGGCCGATGCCTTCGGACGCTCAACGGATTCGAGCTGCCTGAGCTCTGCCACGAGCTTGTCGTAGCCTTCTTGTGACATGTAAGCCATAATAGTTACCTCTTTAATTAATGAATAGCTTTTTGCCAACGACAATAAAATAAAGAATTCTGACGCTCTACGTGCCAGAATTCCCTTCCTACTGTCTCTGTTTTCTGTTTTCTTACTGGGTGCAAAGTTAGACAATCTTTTTGATACGGCAAAGCTTTTCGCCCTTTATTTTTTTATATGGATGGGCTTTGTGGTGGTACGCTTGGAGGCTGGTGTGGTGGCTTGACGGGGTAACGGTGCTTGATATGAGTCAACAAATCGCGGTAATAGCGCAACTGTTAGCGCAAACATTTGGAAATATTGCAGGATAGGCGTACCTTTGCATCGTGTTTTTCATAGTATTAGATTTAAGGTTAACAAAGGTTGGGACTCAGCGGAGCCCCTTTTTTTGTACCCTTTTGCGAACAATCGACGATAGGCGGTTGCGGGTTAGACTAAAATTTGATAACTTTGCAAGCACATAACTACCCGGTCATGAGTGAAGGAGATTGGACATTAATGCTCAGGAGTCACGGTATCCGGCCTACGGCCAACCGTATCATTCTGTTGAGGGCGCTCAGTGCTGCCGACAGCTCGCTGACGCTCAGCGAACTGGAACACCGTATTCAGAGCATCGATAAGTCGGGGCTGTCGCGTGCACTCTCGCTCTTCCGTCAGTGCCACTTGGTCCATGATGTTGAGGATGGTGATGGAAGCGTGCGCTATGAGCTTTGTACGGGCTCGGGCGGCAGGGAGGACGACGATCAGCATGTGCATTTCTTTTGTGAGCGCTGTCACCACACCTTCTGTCTGTATGACAATCCGATACCTTCGGTTGTGATGCCCGAAGGTTATGTGGTGACAGGTATCAACTATGTAGTCAAAGGAATCTGCCCGTCGTGTGCCAAGAAGATGGGGCGCCGGCAGGGATAGTGAGGCTATGCAAAAAAAAGAGGTGCAGCACTGCATCACTGCGGCACGGCACCTCCGAAGGTCATAGAGTTATAAATCAATATAGTGATTCAGACGTAGTCTACTCCTTTTTTCATCTGTACTTCAGTGACAAACTTTCTCACTAATCCCGAGGAGTCTTCCTTCTTGCAGATGAGCAGTACATTGCCTTCCTCAGCCACGATGTAGCCGTCGAGACCGTTGATGACGGCCAGTTTGCCCTTAGGCATCTTGATGATGCAGTTTTTGGTGGAGTCGAGCATCACGTCGCTGTCGATGACCACGTTGTCGTCGTCTCCCCGTTTCTTAGCCTCGTAGATGGCGTGCCACGTACCAATATCAGCCCATCCGAAATTACACTTCAGCATATACACATTCTCGCCTTTCTCCAGGATGCCGTAGTCCATCGACAGGTTGGGGTAGGAAGGGAAGTGCTCAGCAATGTAGCTGTTCTCTTCTTCGATGCCCCAGTGCGGATTGATTCTGTCGAGATTGCGCAATACCAAGGGCAGCAAATTGCTGAAGCAACGCCACAGGTAGCCGACGTTGGCCAGGAAGATGCCTGTGTTCCAATAGAACTCGCCGCTTTGTACAAACATGCGGGCAAAGTCGCGGTCGGGTTTCTCGGTGAACGATTTCACTTTGAATACGTCGTACGCGGCAGTGGCTCCTATTTGAATATAGCCGTATCCAGGCTCGGGCCGCGTAGGTTTTACACCCATGGTGAGCAGGCAGTTGTTGGCTTCTACAAAGTCAAAACCTTCAGCGACATTCCTTTGGAATTCTTTTTCATTGAGCACGGCCTGGTCGGATGGAGAGGCCAGCAGACAAGCGTCGGGATTGATTCGGTGTATGCGGTGGCAGGCCCACGCCACACTGGGTGCCGTGTTGCGGTTCACCGGTTCTGCCAAAATGCGTTCCGGGGGTACCTCGGGCAGTTGCTCCCTGACCATATTGTAGTAGGACGCCAAGGTATTGATGTAGATATTCTCCTTTGGGAGGATGCGTGCAAGGCGGTCGTAGGTTTGCTGCAACTGCGTTCGTCCTGTTCCGAAGAAGTCGATAAACTGCTTAGGCTTTTCCTCTCGGCTACAAGGCCAGAGACGCCTGCCCCTGCCTCCTGCTAAGATGACACAGTAATGGTTTGACGTTAAGCTCATTTGTTTTACAGATTTAAAACCATTACGAAATTACTACAAACTTGTGACACTGCCAACTTTTCCCCCCGAATCGTGTGGATTTTATTGATAATTAAAGCGCATTTAGGAAATGAAACAATTAGCCTGCTGTGACAGATGACAAAGGCGGTAGGGCGCAAATGCTGCCACCGTAGACAAGAGATTGCGGAGGGGGTAGGGAGAATTGAGCTGAGGAAGAAGCTATAGCGTAAATTTGTCAGGTTTCCTTTTGCCGTTACGCTCCTTTTTGTTATCTTTGCCTTTTCTTAATTAATACAACAATCGACATGAAGAAATTGCTTACCATTTGCCTGCTGTTTGCTGTCGCAATGACGGCCTCTGCTCAGGTGCAGCGGCCCAAACTCGTTGTAGGCCTGGCTGTCGACCAGATGCGCTGGGACTACCTTTACTATTATTATGATCAGTTCGGAGAAGGAGGTCTGAAGCGCCTTGTCAAGGAAGGCTTTGACTGTCAGAATACGCAAATCAACTATGTTCCGTCGGTTACCGCTATCGGTCATCACAGCATCTACACGGGCTCGGTGCCTGCTATGACCGGCATTGCGGGAAATAACTTCCGCGACGGCGACCGTTGGGTGTACTGCTGCGACGATACCTCGGTGAAGGCTGTGGGCAGCGAGAATCCGGCAGGACAGATGTCGCCTCATTACATGTATGGCACCACGATAGGCGACATGCTCCGCGTGGCTACTGACTATCGCTCGAAGGTGGTCGGCGTATCTATCAAGGACCGTGCTGCCATTCTGCCGGCAGGTCACGCTGCCAATGCCGCTTACTGGTATGACAAGAAGGCCGGACACTTTATCTCGAGCACCTATTATATGAATGCACTCCCTCAGTGGGTGAACGATTTCAACAAGACTCACACGGAGCCCGGACTCAACCTCATCATGACTCCGAAGGGTGTCACCTGGACTTTTGATATGGCGAAGGCTGCTATCGACGGTGAACAGCTGGGACAACGCGGCCAGACCGACATGATTTGCGTGAGCATCTCGCCCACCGATGCCATCGGTCACGCCTACAGCACCCGCGGAGCCGAGAACAAGGCTGTCTACATGCAGCTTGACAAGGACTTGACCTCGTTCCTCAACTATCTGGACGCCAAAGTGGGCAAGGGCAACTATCTGCTCTTCCTTACGGCCGACCATGGAGCCATCCACAATCCCAACCAGCTCAACGAGCATAACATCCGCGTGGAAGGCTGGGATGGTGGCAAGACCATCAGCGACCTCAATGCTTATCTGAAGACGAAGTTCGGAGTCGACAAGTTGGTGGAGCGAACCTATGCCACCTTCATCTTCCTCAACCACAAGACGGTGCGTGAGGCCGGTCTGAAGCTGGAGGATGTCAAGGCCGAGGCTGTGAAGTTCCTGCGTGAGGACCCGCAGTTCCTCTTTGCCTTCGACCCCGAGAAGGTGTCTTCGGAGACGTTGCCTCAGGTGCTGCGTGAGAAGGTGACCAATGGTTACTATCGCGGACGTAGCGGCGACCTCTATGTGGTGCTGCGTGCCAACTACTATGAGAGCAAGTTCGGTAAGGACTTCCGGGGCACCACGCACGGACAGTGGAACCCCTACGATGCCCACATCCCTCTCATCTTCTTTGGCTGGCACGTCAATCATGGTGAGACCTCAGCCCTGACACGCATCGTAGACATTGCGCCCACGGTGTGCGCCATGCTCCACATCCAGATGCCCGATGCCTGCATCGGTACGGCCATTACGCAGGTGGCCGACCCGGCTATCAACCGGTAGGCATCTCTTTATTGAATCCATCAAAAGAGGCAGGCTCCCGCAGGAACCTGCCTCTTTCGATGGATTGTGCTCAGGTTATTTCAGCTTGTTGGATGCAACGCCCTCGAAGGTAATCTTCACCGGCTTGATGTAGCCCTTGGAGTCGAAGTACATGCGGTCGATGCACACCACGCGGTGGTTGCCGTTCTTATCGCCGAGTGGGTGACGGTGGTAGACGATATAATATTTCTTGCCCACGCGCAGCACAGAGTGATGGCCGGCACCTGTGGCCACGCGGGCATCCTGTTGCAGAATCTTACCGATACGGCGGAAGGGGCCTGTAGGACTGTCGCTGATGGCGTAGGCCACGCTGTAGTCGGGTCCGGTCCAGCCACCTTCCGACCACATAAGGTAGTATTTGCCCCGGTGCTTCATCATGTAGGGGCCTTCCACATAGTGTTCGGGAGTGATTTCCTTATAGTAGCTTCCGTCGTCGAAGGGTACGAGGCTGAGCAGGTCATCTGAGAGCCTTACCACATTGCAGTGCCCCCATCCGCCGTAGTACATATAGTATTTGCCGTCGTCGTCGCGGAATATGTTTTGGTCGATAGGCTGTGCGCCATTGACGATGTCACCGATGAGCGGTTTGCCGATGGCATCCTTGTAAGGGCCTTCCGGTCGGTTGCTCACGGCCACTCCAATGCCGCCCACCTCGCCCTGATGGACATCGTTGGCGCCAAAGAAGATGTAGTACTTTCCGTTAGCTTTTATCACCGAGGGTGCCCACATGGCGCGCTTGGCCCAGCTCACGTTGGCCTTGTCGAGCACGCGAGGGTGCTTGGTCCAGTGGATGAGGTCGGGCGAGGAGAAGGCATCCATGAAGGTCTGCTCGTCGTAAGGATAAGAATAGGTGGGAAAGACCCAGTATTCCTTGCCATAGATGGTAGCTTCGGGGTCGGCATACCAACCGGGAAAGATGGGGTTGCCACTGGTCTGTTTCTTCTGTGCCATGCTGCCTACGGCTGTGAGAGCCAGCAGCGTCAGGAGTAAAGTTAGTCGTTTCATTGTCTTTGTTGTTTGGTTATTGTTTATTCTGAGAGTTTCTTTGATAAGTTGTTGTCAAGCTGTTCTTTCATCTCCTTGATATGCTTTCTTCTCATGAGTGAGAGGTCGGTGCTGTGGACATCCACATAGTCGAGCAGGTGGAAAGCCTTTTCCAGGAGCATGTCTTTAAGAGGATGCAGTTTGAAAGTGCTCTCGGCGTACCATAGCTCGGCAAGCATCTCGAGCTTGCGCAGTTGCTGGTCGGGAGTCCATTCATTGCGGGAATAATCGATAGCTTCTTCGACGGTGAGATTGCGCAGCGTCCTAAAGTCGCCTACGTATTGCCGGTAGATATCTATCAGGTCCTCGTCGGTGCGCTGGTCAATGTCTTTCTGCAGGAAGCGTCCGATGGCAGCCATGAATTCCTGGATAAGCCGGATAAAATAGTCACGTTGTAGCATAGTGGTTATAATGGATTAATTGTTGTGTTGCAGTTGCTGGATGTAGTCGTAGAGTTTCTTGTAGAAGGGGTGACGAGTCATCGTAGAGGCATCACCGAGAATGATGAGCTTCATGCGGGCGCGTGTTATGGCCACGTTCATGCGTCTCAGGTCGCGCAGGAATCCTATCTGTCCCTCGTCGTTGGAGCGCACCAGGGAGATGACGATGATGTCGCGTTCCTGTCCTTGGAAGCCGTCGACCGTGTTGACGGAGATGAGCCGTCGGAAGGGCTTGAAGAACTCCTCGCGGCGCAGCTGCTGTCTGAGGTATTGCACCTGGGCACGGTAGGGCGAGATAACACCGACGTCGATCTGCTCGTCCAGGATGCGCTGCTTGCCAATCTTCGTGAAGTAGGCACGCAGCGTGTCAAGGGTTAGCCGGGCCTCCCCTTTGTTGACGCGGCCGAAGCTCTCGCCGACGAACTGCTCGCGAAAGGTTTCTTCGTCGGGCCCGAGGTCTTGCCCGCTCGTGTCTATCCACTGAATGGGAACATCGTAGTCGAGGATGCCTCGTGCGCGTATCTGCGGTGCGCTCACCACCTCGCCATGATAGAACCAGTTGCTTGAGAATCGCATGATTTGCTCGTTCATGCGGTACTGCACCTTGAGCAGCGTCACTACCTCGGGCTTGTTCTCCACGATGCGTTCCATGAGCGTCTTTCCCAGTCCGCCCTTCAAGGCGGCGATGCTCTTCACCGTAGGCGGCAGCTGACAGTGGTCGCCGGCCAGGATAACCCTCGTGACACGGCGTATGGGAATCCAGCAGGCTGCTTCCAGGGCCTGGGCAGCCTCGTCGATGAAGAGCGTGCCGAACTTCTGTCCCTCAAGTAGTCGATTGGCCGAGCCCGTGAGTGTGGAGGCGATGACGCGCGCCTCGCCGAAGAGCTCCGAGCGGATGCGCAGCTCGAGTTCTACGGCCCGGCTCTTGAGTCGTTCCATCTTCTGGTGCCAGTTCTCACGTCCGTGCTTGTGGTTCTGCCGGAGCTCGCGGATAGCCCTGCGGATAGCCCACAGCTGCGGATAGTCGGAGTGGGCTTCGAAGCGCCGCTCATAGGTGAACGAGAGCATCTTGTCGTTCACTCTCGTCGGGTTACCTATACGCAGCACGTTGACTCCCCGGTCGACCAGCCGCTCTGATATCCAGTCGACAGCCATGTTGCTCTGCGCGCACACCAGGACCTGCGATTCTCGGTTGAGGGTCTCGTAGATGGCCTCCACGAGGGTTGTTGTCTTTCCTGTGCCCGGAGGTCCGTGCACCACCATCACATCCTTGGCCCACAGCACCTCGTTGACCGCCTTTTCCTGAGTGGGGTTGAGCCATGGGAATGTCATCGGTGCAAATGAGAAGCGGGCAGCGGGCTGATGAGAGTAGAAGAGGTCGCGCAGGTAAGCCAACCGGTTGCCGCGTGCTTTAATCACCCGGTCGAGGGCTTCGAACATCAGCCGGTAGCTGGTCTCGTCGAAGAAGAGCTGTACACCTACCTGCTCGCTGGTCTGTAGCTCGAGCACATGGCTGTTGTCGGGCACTACGACAACCATTCTGTCGGCCTCCACATAGGAGACGGTGCCCGTGAAATTGAAGTAGTGGATGGCCAGTGCCTTCGGGTGGCCGGTTTTCGGGTGGGGTAGGGTGTCGGTGAGGTGGAAGAAGACCACGGGCTTGCCGTATTCGAAGTTGTGCTCAATGTCGGTGTCACCGGTGCGTGTCACCTCTACTACAAGCTGGTTGAGTGAGTTGTAGTAGCTCTTGCCTATCTTCAATGGGTACCAGGCATCGCCACGTTTCACCTTGCGCTCCAGCCCCATAGTCTGGGTCTGCTTGCGGAAAGCGTCCTTCTCGGAGGCATATTCAAGTTGCAAGAGCAGCTTCTGCCTCTGCAGCTCCTCAATGGTGGATGGTTGGTTCATGCTTACAAAGGTAGTGCAAACGAGGGGAATGACCAAGAAAAAGACGTCTTTTTCGTCGTCACTCCCGAGTGCCGCCTGCCTTGACGCGGGCAGCGTAAAGTGTGTAAACGAGGGGAATGGCCAAGAAAAAACAAGCATTTTCTTTGGCCGTTCCCTTCGTTTGCACTACCTTTGCAGTAACAATCGAACATTAAACCATCAACAAAAATGAAAAACTTCACGTTGTTATTGCTGGCTCTCGCAGCTGGCTCAGTTACGGCTAATGCCCAGGAAAAGAAATATCCCGAACAGATGCCGATGCGGCCCGAAATGACCGAGTATTGGACTCCTCAGCCAAAGCATGTGGTGCCGGGCAACCGCGCTACGCAGAGCGCGCCGAGCGATGCCATTGTGCTCTTCGACGGCAAGGACCTCTCGAAATGGGAGAACACCAAGGGTGGCGCTGCCGGATGGCGTGTTCATGATGGTGTGATGACGGTAGAGAAATCGACCGGTGACATCCAGACCAAGCAGAAGTTTGGCAGCTATCAGCTCCATATTGAATGGTGTGTGCCCAAGGACATCGAGGGCACCAGTCAGGCTCGTGGCAACAGTGGTGTATACATGCAGGGCAAATACGAGCTGCAGGTGCTCGACAACTATGAGAATGAGACCTACGTCGACGGTATGGTGGGCTCCATCTATAAACAGTACCCGCCTCTTGTGAACCCCGACCGCAAGCCTGGTGAGTGGAATGCCTACGACATCATCTACACGGCTCCTGTCTTCAAGGCTGACGGCAGCTATATGTATCGCCCGCGCATCACCGTGCTGCTCAATGGCGTGCTCGTACAGAACAATGTCGAGATATTGGGTACTACGGAATATATTGGCCTGCCCCGCTGTGTGCAGCATGGCGATGGTCCTATCCTGCTGCAGGCTCATGGCGACAAGAGCAAGCCCATCAGCTATCGCAACATCTGGATTCGTCCGCTCTAACTGTTCTTACGGCCGTGATACCCTTCGCCCTGCATGATTATAGGGAGTGGCATCACGGCCCTTCCTATGTCCGGTGTGCTCATATCTGGTCCAGAGTCCCGGCATTGACTTTGTCTTATTTGGAGGATGAGGCCCGAGAGTCGTCCGCTCTGCGGGGTCTGCGTTTCGGTTGCTTCTCCTCGGGGACCAATCTAATGCAAAGTGTCAGGATACTCACGCATCTTCCATCCCTTGAACTTTTCCGGCCCTCTGCCCGGAAAACTGAATAACCCTTTCTGTTATCAGCCCGATGCGCTGTCGCTTGCAGCCGCGCATGAGCTGCAGGCTTATCTGGCCGAGGCCGAAGTGAATACTGCTGAGGCTGGCAAGATGTTTGGTGTGCTCGTTGTCACCGATGAGCAGGGCCACTTGGGCTATCTGGCGGCTTATAGCGGTCAGGTGGAGGGCTTGGACGACAGTGCCTTTGTGCCTCCGGTGTTCTGCTATCTGCAGCCGGACGGTTATTTTCTCGCCCATGAGCGGCAGATAGAACAACTCAGCCGGCAGATAGTTGCGCTCGAAGAGTCGTCCGAACTGAAGGCAGCCCGCATGCAATTGGCAAAGCTGGAGGCCGAGGCTGAGGAGGTGATAAAGGAGAAGGTGAGTGCTCGCGATGAGGCGAAGCGCCACCGTGACGAGCGCCGTCGGAAGGGAGTGCTCTCCGTTGAGGAGCAGCAGAGGATGGTAGCCGAGAGTCAATTCCTCAAAGCCGAGGTGGTGCGTGCCCGCCGCCAGTGTGCCTCCCGTGTCGAGGCTGCCCTTCGGCAGGTGCAGTCGCTGGAGGCTACCGTCAAGGCGCTTCGCCAGGAGCGGCATGCGCGCAGTGAACGTCTGCAGCACTGGCTCTTCTCTCATTTCATAGTGATGAACGCCCGGGGCGAGCAGTCCGACCTGCTGCAAGTGTTCTGTCAGTATTATGCCTCGTTGGTGCTGCCCGCCGAACGGCTGTTGCCTCCCTCGGGCAGTGGCGAGTGCTGTGAGCCCAAGCTGCTGCAGTATGCCTTTCTTCATCATTTGCGGCCGGTGCGCATGGCTATGTTCTGGTGGGGAGCCAGTCCGGTGGCCGAGGTGCGCCGCCATCTACACTTCTATCCCGCTTGCAGCAGTAAGTGCAAGCCTATTCTGTCGTTCATGCTTAAGGGACTTGACGTTGAGCTGAATCCACTGGAGGAGTCGTCCGAGGACTCCTTCAGGATTGTGGCCGAAGGTCAGGGCTTCGTAGTCGTCGACAAGCCGGCCGGCATGCTCAGCGTGCAGGGCCGGAGCCGGCGGGAGTCGGTGGTCTCGATATTGCGCCGCCGTTATCCGGAGGCTATGGCTGTGCACCGCCTCGACATGGCCACCAGCGGACTGCTCATCGTGGCTACCGACCGTAGGAGCTATGTGGAGCTGCAGCGGCAGTTTCTGGAGCACAGCGTGCGAAAGAAGTATGTGGCTGTGGTAGAAGGTGTTCCGGCCAAAAAGGAAGGTTACATCCGGCTGCCTCTTGCACCTGATTATTCCGACCGTCCCCGGCAGAAGGTCGACTTCGAGAACGGCAAGAAGGCCGTGACCTACTATCGGGTGATACGCAGTGAGCAGAGTGAGGCCATCTTGGAGTTGAGTCCACTGACAGGCAGAACGCATCAGCTGCGTCTGCATTGTGCCCATGCCATGGGGCTGGGCTGTCCCATCAAGGGCGATATGCTCTATGGCAGTCCGGCCGACCGTCTGTGGCTTCATGCCGGTGAGCTGCATTTCGTCAGTCCCGTCGACGGCAAGCCCGTCAGCGTGAAGTCGGAAGCTCCCTTCCTCAAGCAAAAAACATGATGAGCACCTGAGCGATAATCACTCGGATGAACATTCCTAACGGATAGACCGAGGCATAGCTGATGCTGGGCGTGTCGCCTTCGATGGTGTCGTTGGCATACGAGAGCGCCATGGGGTTGGCCATGCTGCCGCAGAGGATGCCGCAGATGGTGCCGAAGTCGTATTTCTTTGTCTTGAGTGCCAGCGCGCCAATGATGAGCACGGGGACAATAGTGAGTATGAATCCAATGCCTACCCACATCAGTCCTTCGGGTCGAATCACCGTGGCCAGGAAGTCCTTGCCGGCATCGAGCCCTAGACAAGCCAGGTAGATGGACAGCCCAAGGCGCCGCAGCATGAGCGAGGCCGAGTGGGTGGTGTAGGAGATGAAGTGGAGCTTCGGTCCTAGGGCGCCCACGAGGATGCCCATCACGATGGGACCACCGGCAATGCCCAGGCGCACCGGACTGTCGATGCCCGGCAGACTGATGGGGATGGTGCCCAGAGCCAGACCTAAGAGCATTCCCAAGAGGATGCTTCCCACATTGGGTTCGGCGAGTGTCTTCACGGAATTGCCAAAGAAATGCTCGGCATTGTCGAGGGCCTTCGACTCGCCCACAATGGTTATTCGGTCGCCGTATTGCAGGCGCAGGTCGTCGGTGGCCAGCAGCTTTACGTCGCCTCGGAAGACGCGGCTTACGTTCACGCCGTAAGCATCGCGTAGGTGCAGCTGGCCGAGCAACTTGCCATTGAGCACGGTGCGGCTCAGCACCACCACGCGCGATTCCATCTTGGAGTCGATGTGGTTCCAGTCTATCTGCTCTTTGTTCCAGTCTTTCTTCACTTTCTGCCCGAAGAGAATCTCCATGGAGGCCACATCCTCACGGTTAGTCACCACGAGTAGGTTGTCGCCCTCCTTCAATTCCGTCGTGGCAACGGGTACGATGACCTGCCCGTCGCGCCAAACGCGGCTGATGATGAATTTGGTGTGGGTGCTTTGGGCAATCTGCGCAATGCTTCGCCCCTCTATAGCCGGGTTGACAACGATGAACTGCCCGATATAGGTGTGGTTCTCATCGTGGTTCTGCCGCACAATGAGGTCGGCAGGCTTCACCATGAAGCGGCGCAGCAACAGTATGGCGAGTATCACTCCAAGCACACCCAAGGGGTAGGTGACGGCGGTGGCCAGCGCTGCCGAACCACTGTTGCGCCCAAGGTGCTGAAGGGCCTGCTGGGCTGCTCCCAAGGCCGGGGTGTTGGTGGTGGCGCCACAGAGCAGACCTACCATGTCGCCGATGTTGATATGGGTGATGGGACAGAGAAGTAAGGCCATCACCGTGCCCAGCAGTGTGAGGGCAAGGCCCCACATGTTGAGTGCGAACCCCTCCTGGCGGAGCGATACAAAGAAATGGGGTCCCACATGTAATCCCAGGGTGTAGACAAAGATGACCAGTCCGAAGGTCTCGGCGTAGTTGAGCACATTGGAGTCGATACTCAGCCCCACGTTGCCGGCCAGAATGCCAACGAAAAACACAAAGGCAATGCCCAGGGAGATGCCGCCCACGCGGAGCTTGCCTAAGGCCAGGCCTAAAGCTACAATGATGGCAATGACGGCCACGGCCTGCAAAGCGGAGTGAATGGTGAAAAGCCCGTTTATCCAGTCCATATCGTGTTGTCAGATGAGGTTCAGACAGCGTTCCAGGGGAATGCCGCAGTAGCGGTCGGTGGCGTCCTTGTTGAGGTCGATGAGACGGTAGACAGCATCCATGGCCTTACGTGCACTGCTTCGAAGTGGTTCGCCGTTGAGAATGTGGCCTATGCAAATGGCCGAGAAAATGTCACCCGTACCGGGGAACACCACGGGTATCTCATTGTAGGGGAGCAGAAAGTATTCCCCTGTTGTATGGCTGAATCCGGCCACCGAGGTCTGCCCGTCTACCGTCACCGAGGTGACGAGAACTGATTTGCAGCCTTCCTTTCGCAGTGCGTCAATTATCTGCCCTATCTCTCCTTGGCTCACACCCTCCTTGCGGTAGGGGGTACCGGTTAGGAAGCAAGCTTCCGTATAGTTCGGGAAGGCGAGGTCGGCCACGGTCAGCATCTCCTTCATGCTCTCTACGGTGCCCGGCCCGATACCATTGTAGAGCTTGCCCCAGTCGGCCATTATGGGGTCGACGAATATCAGCGTGCCGCGCGCAGCCTGCTCTTTGCAATAGCTTGCTATCAGTCGCGCCTGCCGCTCGCTGACAATGAATCCTGTGCTGATGGCATCGAAGCTGAAGCCCAGCTCCTTCCATACGGGTAGAGTGCCGGCAATATAGTCGGTGGTGTCGAGAATGTTGAATTTCCCGTAGTCGAGTGTGTTGGATACCAGGGCCGTAGGAAGATTGAATGTGGGGTGACCCATATAGGAGAGCACGGGAAGCATAGCGGCTGTTGCCACCTTGCCGTAGCCGGCCATGTCGTTAATAAGGAGAATCTGACGTCTGCTCATCATTAGAGGCACGGCTGTGCATTGCCACGCCTGTACATTAATTATTATACTGTTGTTATTCCGCTGCAAAGGTAGTGCAAACCAAGGGAAAGGCCAAAGAAAAGTGCGCTTTTCTTTGGCCTTTCCTAAGCTTCGTCGGCTTTCTTCAGTCTATGAGTGCGCCGACAGAGATTAGGGTCCCCTTTGCTGGCTGTAAAACCTTAGATGCTCGGGTGCCGGGAGCTGACATTATGGAACGAAAGGTGGAAAGCTGTGTAAAAAATCCTTCGTAATGTTTTGAATTCCACCTTAATAGTGTTAACTTTGCAGGCTAAAAGACAAGTAATGAAGAAAGATATATGCTGCATAGGTCACCTCACGCGTGACAAAATTGTAACCCCTCATAGCACGGTGTATATGGCTGGAGGCACCTCGTTCTATTTCTCTTACGCCTTGAGTCATCTGCCCAAAGAAGTGAGTTATGAACTGGTGACGAAGTTGGGAGCTGACGACATGAAGACGGTCAATGACCTCCGCTTGGCCGGTGTCGATGTAAAGGCCTTCCCCAGCCGGCATACGGTGTTCTTCGAGAATGTCTATGGTGAAAATCCTGATGACCGCAGTCAGCGAGTGCTCGCCAAGGCCGACCCCTTCTGCATTGACGAGTTGCGTGATGAGGAGGCACGGGTGTATCATTTGGGGTCTCTGTTGAGTGATGATTTCCCCATCGAGCTGGTGCTCTACCTCGCAGGCAAGGGCCAAGTGTCGATTGACGCGCAGGGCTATCTGCGCGAGGTTAGGGGCGAGAAGGTCTATCCCACCGACTGGCACGATAAACGCGAGATACTTTCGCTCACCGATGTGATGAAAGTCAACGAGCATGAGATGGAGGTAGTGACCGGACTCTCGGACCCTCATGAGGCTGCACTTCAGCTTGCAGGATGGGGAGTGGGAGAGGTGCTGGTTACGTTGGGAGCCAGTGGCTCACTGATACTTGCCGACGGGCAGTTCTATGATATCCCGGCCTATAGGCCACATAAGGTCATCGATGCTACGGGGTGCGGCGACACTTATATGGCAGGTTATCTGTGGTGCCGGTGCCGAGGCATGAGCTATGCCGAGGCGGGGCGGTTTGCCGCTGCGATGTGCACGCTGAAGTTGGAGCATAGCGGATCTTTCGACCGGACAGCCGATGATGTGCGACGGGTTATTCAAGAAGCATCCGAGCCATCTCGTCAGGTGTGTTGAAAGGCATGCCGAACGCCAGCTCCTCGTCGCTGAAGGTGTCGAGGAGCTTTATCACTTCTTCGTCCGACTCATCTTCTTTTTTGAGCTGCAGCAGGGCTTGTAGCACCTGCTCGCGGTAATTCTCTATTTCTGATTTTTCGGTCATGGTGGGTTTTGTTATCCTTCTCTGAGGAAATCGAATGCTTCTTTTATCTCATTCTCTGACAGGTTCTGGTCAGTCTTGACGTTGCCGATAGCTTGGAGCAGTGTGCAGTCAATCTCGCCTGCACGGTTTTTCTTGTCGTGCTTCATCATGCCAATCAACTCCCCATAGTCGTCGCATTTGATGCCTACTGCACCATAGTGGCTCCGGATGAAGCTGACGGTCTGGCGCATTCTGTCGGTAGGAAAGTCACAGCGTACGCAGCTCAGCCACAGCTCGGCTATCATGCCGAAGGCTACGGCGTAGCCATGTGGCAGTGGGTCGTCAGGGCAGTGGCTCAGGCTCCATTCTTCAAGTGCATGACCGAAGGTGTGACCGAAGTTCAGGGCTTTGCGTATTCCTCTTTCCTTGGGGTCTTGTCTGACGATGTCTTCCTTGACCTCAACCGACTGTTTCACCAGCTGTTGCAACTCACCGAAGTCGGGCTGGGTGATGTCAAAGTCCATGAGACTGCCCCAATGGGCTTCATCGCTGATGAGCCCGTGCTTTATCATCTCAGCATAGCCGGCCAGCAGGTTCTTCAGGTCAAGGGTCGAGAGGAAGCGGGTGTTGATGATGACGCATTTGCCCTCATTGAAAACACCGATTTCATTCTTGAGTCCCCCATAATTAATGCCCGTCTTCCCACCCACAGAGGCGTCGACCATGGCAAGCAGCGAAGTGGGGATATTGATGAAGTTGATGCCGCGTTTGAAGGTGGACGCTGCAAAACCGCCAAGGTCGGTCACCATGCCTCCTCCAAGGTTGATGAGCAGGGAGTGGCGTGTGCCGTCGCCTTGCTGCATGGCTGTCCACACCGCACTCAGGGTGTTGAGATTCTTAGCCTCGTCGCCGGCAGCTATTGTGATAAGACGTGCACCTTTCAGTGAGAGGAAGCTGCTGATGCGCGGCCAGCATTGCTGGGCTGTGTGTGCGTCGGTGAGCACGAAGATGCGGTCGTGCTCGCTTTCGGAGATGGCTTCTGCGAGCTCCAACTTCATGTTTCTTGAAAAGATAATTCTCTGCTCCATAAACTCCTAAACGTATTGGTTCTCGTTACAAATATACTAAAAGGAGCGGAGAAAGACAACGGTTGTTAAGACAATTTAATGTTATTCCTTACACTATTGCTCATCTGTAGGGCGAAGTGTGCAAGAATTTCCCTCTTGTTGGTGAATACAGGTCCGGTGGTGCCTATGCTTTCAGATTCTCGATGTTGACAAGGTGGTTGACGATAGCGTAGATGGTGAGGCCGGCCGGAGAGTGAATCTGAAGCTTCTTGGCGATGTTGCGCCGGTGGGTGATGACGGTGTTGGTGGAGATGCAGAGGTGGTCGGCAATCTCCTTGTTCGACATTCCCTGCACCAGTGCCACGATGACGTCCTTCTCGCGCTGGCTGAGGCAGTTGTCGTCCTTGTCGGCTACGGGCAGCCTCGTTGTGCTGAGGTCGAGTCCTTCGTTGCGTCGCTTCATCTCCAGGTTGCGTATGGCCGGGATAAAGAGAAAGTTCTCCACGTCGCCGTGCAGCCGGAGCCATTCCTCATTGCTGTAGATGTCGTAGAGCGTGGCCAACAGCTGGTTGTTGTGATGGCCGTCGGAAGGCAGATATTTGATGATGATGTTCTTGAGTTCTTTCAGCTCCTGGTCAATCTGGCCGTGATGCTTGGAGAAGGTGGCCACGTCGTAGTTGGTGGGCGACTCGCCATCCAGCAGCTTGCGCACGTAAGGGAACACATGCTTTTCCTCATACCTCATGTGGTGGGTGACGCTGTGGGCGTAGGCGTCATAAAGCTTGAGTATGAGTCGGGCGAGGTTGTCGCCCTCGTTGAGGGCCTTGCAGAGTTCCTGCCGGATGAGTGGAAGCTGGAAGTCAAGGTAGTAGGTATGGCTGGCCTCGAGGTACTTCAGCAGCGTCGGCACCGATATGCGCTCAATGTCCTGTTGCTCGTCGTAGCCATTCACGGTATAATTGATGACCGCCAGAAAGGTGAACGTGTCGACACCCTGCTCCCGGCACACTTCGTCCACTGTCTTGTCGCCGAACCCAAGATAGATGCCAAACGAATTCATGGCCTGCAGGATGTTGTAGTTGTCCTTGATGATGTTCACCATTCTATCGCCAGCCTCGTAAACCTTCATATTCTTCATCTCTACACCTTATTATAATTTTGTCGCAAAGGTAGCTGAAATCCCCGACGTTCACAATACCTAAAAAGGGGGATGTTCACTGGATTGTCGCTTTTCACTTTATTTAGGTATTGCTTTCTTTGTCCCTACTTTCTACCTTTGCAGCCGAAAACTTACATAAGATGAAACAGTTCTATCAGATTCCCTTATTGGCAGCCTCCTTGTTGGTTGCCGTTGCCCCGGCAAGTGCTCAGGTCAATGCAGCCGACTCGGTGATGAGCCATGCTGGAGGTCACCGACTGAGTGTAGGCGGCTACGGCGAGGCTGCCTACAGCCGCAATTTCTACAGCGACAACGTCTACCGCTATTCACGCGCAAGCCAGTACAGACATGACCCGAGTCACGGACGTTTCGACATTCCCCACGCCGTCATCTATCTGGGCTACGACTTTGGCAAGGGCTGGACGATGGGTACTGAGATTGAGTTTGAGCACACCGGCACCGGATCCTCCGTGGAACAGGAATACGAGGAGAGCGGCGAGTGGGAGACAGAAACCGAGAAAGGCGGCGAGGTGGAACTGGAGCAGTTCTGGCTGCAAAAGAGTTTCGCACGCTGGGCCAACATCCGCGCCGGACACATTGTCGTTCCCGTGGGACTGCTCAACGCCCATCACGAGCCACTCAACTTCTTTACTGTCTATCGGCCGCAAGGCGAATACACCATTCTGCCCTCGACCTGGCACGACACGGGCGTGAGTTTCTGGGGACGCGCAGGGAAGTTCCGCTACGAGGCTCAGCTGCTTGCCGGACTCGACGGCTTCAAGTTCAGCCGCGACGGATGGATCAATGCCGGTGCGGGAAGCCCATTTGAATACAAAGTGGCCAACAAATACGGCTTTGCAACCCGCCTCGACTACTACGCCATGGACGGTCTGCGACTGGGACTGAGCGGATACTACGGACAGTCGATGCACAACACTTTCCCACACGACATGGAGGGTGACAACTACAACACCCAGGGCGAGAAGCTGGGCAAAAAGACCTACGACGGCATCAAGGGCAGTGTATATTTCGGTTCTTTCGACTTTACCTTCAATAAATATAACTGGATCGTACGCGGTCAGGCCGACTACGGCTATCTGAGCGACGCCAAGACACTGAGCACCGTAAAGATCAACCGCACGTCGAACAACGCACCCTACGACAAGAGCTATGTGGGAAAGAATGCCGTAGCCATCGGCGTGGAAGCCGGCTACGACATCTTCTCACAGATTCAAAAACTCCACGCCAATCAGCAGAAATTCTATCTCTTCGGCCGTTACGACTACTACAACTCATATATCCCGGCCAAGGGGGAGCCCACCTATGAGTACACGAAGAAGCAGGCAGTCACCTTTGGCTTCAACTATTATCCCATCAAGCAGATTGCCATCAAGGCTGATTACTCCTACCGCTTCCTCAAAAGCCAGTACAACAACGAGCCCAGCCTGAACATTGGCATCGCCTATGAGGCTTTCTTCCTTTAACCCAGCCTTTCATCGAAACAAATACATCATTAATAAAACATTACAATGAGAAAAATTACTAAGTACGCGCTGCTCTTCGCAGCAGCCCTTCTGACTACAGCCGGACTGTCATCGTGCAGCGACGACAACAACGACAACGGCGAAACAGCCGGACTCACCAACGCGCAGAAAGAGATGAAAGCCATCGGTGAGCAGTATGTGGCCAACACGGTGAACAGCACCTATAAGCGTCTCGCCGAGGAGACGGCTAACCTCTATACGCTGCTCGACAACGACCTGAAGAAGTTCCGTGCCGGTCAGCTCACACAGAGCGACATCGACCAGACTTGCGAGACTTTCAAGAAGGCACGCTCTTACTACGAGAGCAGCGAGGCTTTCCTCTTCGGCGCCGCCACTGACTTCGGCATCGACCCGCACATCGACACATGGCCGCTCAACGTGAGCAAGCTCGCCACCACACTGAAGAACAAGGAGCAGGTGAAGCAGATGGAGGAGGACAACGACGTCACCGTGCTCGGTGAAACCCAGCTGGGCTTCCACGGCATCGAGTTTGTGCTCTTCCGCAACGGTGCCAACCGCACACTCGCAGCGCTGAAAGCCAACGAGACCGACGAGGCTTTCACAAAGATCAATGCCAACGTCACCGGTGAGGAAGAACTGGTATTTGCCAAAGTTGTAGCCCTTGACCTGCGCGACAAGTGCTGGCAGATGGAGGTGGCATGGAACGAGAACGCGCCCAAGGAACACAAGGACCGCATGGAGGAACTTGAATTCGCTACCACCGTCAATGGCGGTGACTACTCCTATGGTCAGAACTTCCTGGCAGCAGGCAACGCCGGCAGCACCTACCGCACTTGGCAGGCTGCCATGAACGCCATCATCATCGCTGGCTGCGAGAACATCTGCGACGAGGTCGCTAACACCAAGATTGGTAACCCCTACTCCGGTGAGGACGAGAACTATATCGAGTCACCCTACAGCGAGCGCTCGTTCTATGACTTCCAGGACAACATCCGCTCTATCGAGAACAGCCTCTATGGCGGACGCTCAGACGACAACAGCCGCAACAACAGCAAGTCGCTCATCCAGTTTATGAAGGCCCACAATTACGAGGGTCTCGTCCAACTGGAGAGTGACCTGAAGGCTTCCATCGCCGCTCTGGAGGACTGCAAGACGCTGAAGGGTGGCTTTGTCAACAATATCCACAACGCAAAAGTCGGTGTGGCCCAGAAGGCTATCCAAGCTCTCGATAAAGACCTCACCGCCGCAGGTGAATGGATGTCGAGACAGTAAGATGCGTTTCCTTTCCTCCCCAATAGTGGGGGGAGGGATAATTCGACAGGTACGAAGGAAACCTTCAAGCAGATGTGCTTTTGGCGTATTGTGGCTGGCTTTGTTATTTGCTGTTTGTACAATGAATTGCGGTGAATACACAGTTGACTCCGGCTCTTCAGCTGATGGTCAAAGTAGGCTCACTGAAAAGGTCAAACTGTTTGACCTTTACCGGGAGTGCCGTTGACTAAAGCATGGAATGACCATTCTACGCCCATAAGATGACAAAAACCGTTAGCACCGTTTCAAACCGAATTTAAATCATTATCACAACAATGAACTACCATTTCAATAAATCGCTCTTACTCTTTGCCGGACTGATGGCCGTGGGGCTTTCGGCCTGCAAGGATAATGACCCTGATGTCAGCGGGCAGGGCAATGTGGAAGACGCTGAATATGTAGGAAAGGCAGTGGGCAACTTCTCGGCCGACGAATGGTATCCGGGCGGCAAACTCGGTACCACCAGTAACGTCACCGCCGGTTGCTACGAAGACGAGACACCCGTGGTGGAGGGTAGCGAAAAGCTGGCACTGGCTTTCAAGCTCGGCGAAGCTGTCTTTGAGCGCAACTTCACCGACAACACGGCTCCCTTCAAAGGACTCGGACCGGCCTATCTGCGCTCGTCGTGCATCGACTGCCACCCGGGCTACGGCCACGGCAAGCGGCAGAACTCCTATCCCTCGACTTATGGCAACGGTTATCTCTTGGCTATCTACCATCCAAATTCCGAGGGCAGCAACGACGGTGCCTACATCTCTGAGGTGACTGGCATGCCGCAGACCCTCGCCAGCTCGCCCTTCCTTCCCCCTGTCGACGGCAGTCAAATCAAGATAGACTGGAAACACGTCACCGCCATGGAGTCGGGACTGCCCATGAAGTTCCCCGACGGCGAGACCTACGACCTCATCTATCCCGAAGTGACCATTCCGCAAAGTGCCTTCAACACCGACCCTAAGCCCACCAACTATGCCGTGCGCTTGGAGTCGACCATCGGCGTCATTGGCACGGGGCTCATCGATGCCATTCCGCAGGACTCCATCATCGCACAGTATCGGAAGGAAGCATCGTTCGGCGTGGAGCTGAACCCGAACTTTTGGGACAAGGGGGCCAACGACATGGCAGCCGGAGCCTGGTACACGTTTAAAGTGCCCGGTACCGACTCCAAAGGCAACAAGGTGACCAAGGCGCTCAAGCGCTACACCTACGCCCTCACCCGCGCCTCGTTGCAGGACGGACCAGGTGCCAATGCCGTGTGGAACATCACGAATGTCACCCGTCCTGACCGTGCTAACCTCTACACCACCAACGCCTGGGCCAAGGCGATGTCGGAGAATGAGAGCGTGCTGAAGCAGATTATGGCCGACCCCACCTCGCCTTACTACGGCGACGGCTCGCGCGACAGCGTCAGAGCGATGGTCTACAATCTGTTGCGCCCGGGCACCAACCAGTTCGACAACCCCTGGCATAAGTTCCAGGCCGAGATGAGCAACGACCAGTTCTACAACTTCATGGTGTGGCACCGCGGTCTCTCCATTCCGCGCGCCCGCAACCTAAACGACCCCGATGTGCAGCGTGGCAAGCAGCTCTTTGTCGAGATGGGCTGCGCTCACTGCCACCGTCCACAGTGGACAACCGGCGACGACAACTATTGGAGTCCGAATAACATTGGTCTGAAGCCCCTGCCCAAGTATCCGCATCAGACCATTTGGCCCTATTCCGACTTCATACAGCACAAGCTCTGCATGAAGAACGATGTCCATGGCAGCTGGTGCCGCACCACGCCTCTGTGGGGACGCGGACTTTCGCTCGAGAACACCGGAGCCGAGGACCGTCTGCATGACTGCCGTGCACGTAATGAGGTGGAAGCCATCATGTGGCACGGCTACAGCAAGCAGAGTCAGGCCTACAGTGCCGCTTACAAATTCTATAAGCTGAGCAAAGCCGACCGCGACTGTGTGGTGAAATTCCTTAGAGCAATATAAATATCTAATCCAGCCATGCCGTAGGTTGATGCGAAGTCGTGAGACTTTGCGCTTCCCAGGCATGGTTTTTCGTTATTTCCTCTATGCGCTTTTTGAAGATATTCCTTCTTGTCGACATCTCCGTCCTCATCCTGGTCATGGCTGCAGCGACGCTTGTAGAAAGCCGGATGGGCACCTTCTATACGGCCCTGCACATCTATGGCTCCTGGTGGTTCTGTCTGCTGTGGGGTCTGCTCGCCTTGGTTGGCTCACTCTATATCGTGGGCAGCAGGATGCGGCGGTGGAGCCTGCTGGTGCTCCACTTCTCATGGCTGGTCATACTGGCCGGAGCCCTGGTCACCCATCTCACTTCCTACCGTGGCTCTCTGCTCTTGCAGCCCGGTAAACCTGCAGAAAGCTATGTCGTTCAGACCTCAGCCACACAGTATGAGAGCCGTCGGCTGCCCTTCAGCGTCACGCTCGATGGTTTCAGTATCGTTGAGCATCCAGGCACGACGGCTGCCGCCGATTATGTATCACGCTTCACCATTCGCGATGGAAGTCAGGAGGTGAGGGGGCAGGTGTCGATGAACCATGTGTTCACCTATCGGGGAGTGCGCTTCTATCAGTCCGGCTATGGCCAGGGAGGCAGCTCGTCGACGCTGAGCATCAATTCCGACCCGTTGGGAATCCCCCTGACTTACACGGGTTATGGGCTGCTCCTCGTCAGTCTGCTCTGGATACTGCTCGACCCTCGGGGCACGTTCCGCCAGCGCTTGCGTCAGCTCAATGCCAGACGACTGGTGGCTTTTGGCTTATTCTTCTTCTTGCCCCTTGCCACCCAAGCTCAGCCTGCTGTTCCCCAGTCGACCGCCGATGCCTTCGGCCGCCTCTTCCTCAACTATGACAATCGCATCTGCCCCATGGATACCTATGCCCTCGATTTCCTCCAGAAGGTATATGGCCACCGGAGCTATAAAGGCCTCTCTCCCAGCCGGGTGCTGCTGAGTTGGACCTTCTTTCCCGACGAGTGGGACCGTGAGCCCTTTGTTCATGTGAAGAGCAAGGCTGTGCGCAGCGAGTTTGGACTGCCGGAGTATGCCAGCGTGGGCAGCTTCTTCAGCCATGGTGACTATCTGCTCGGCCCCTACGCTTACGACTACGCTCAGGGTCAGCGTGATGCCCTCCACAAAGCCTGTGCTGACATCGACTCCAAGCTGCAAATCATCATGAGTCTGCGCACGCTGCAGAACTTCACTTGTTTTCCGCAGACGCAGCAGGGTGTCACCACCTGGTATTCGCCCTTCGACCGTTATCCTGCGTCGCTGTCGTCAGCTGATGTCGGATTTATGCGCTCGCTCTTTCCCTATCTGCTTGAGCAGGCCCGCCGGGGCGACTATGCCACTGTCGAGGCCGCACTCGGCAAGCTGTCCGTCTATCAGCGCCGTCATGGAGGAGCCTCGGTGCCCACGGAAGTGCAGGTAAGGGCCGAACGGATATATAATGCGCTTCCCTTCACCACTATGCTCTTCATGGTCAACCTCACCATGGGACTTCTCACTCTGCTGCTCTTTGTGCTGGCTCAGAACAAGCTCCGTAGCGAGGTCGGCTGCCGATGGGCGCAGGTGGCTCTGGATGTGCAGGTTGCCAGCTTCCTTATCCTCACCGGCGTGCTGGCGCTGAGGTGGAAGATATCGGGCACTGTCCCTATGGCCAATGGCTATGAGACCCTGCTCACCATAGCCTGGATGTCGCAATGCGCGGCCCTGCTCTTTGTCTTCACCAAGGGCTGTCGCCGTGAGGAGGCCACTGACGGGTGCATTGTCATCAGCCTGACGCAGAACTGCTCCCTCCGGCACTTTGTTCACCGTCACCGACAGTCGCCACGGCGCATCACTCCTTTGGGAATGCTGATGACCGTTTTTGGTTTTCTGCTTTCAGGCTTCTCGCTCCTGGTGAGCCATCTGGGCATGATGGATCCTGCCATCGGTCCGCTCATGCCCGTGCTCAACTCGCCCTTGCTGAGTATTCATGTGAGTGTGATGATGGTGAGCTACGCCCTGCTTGCCGTCACCTTCCTCTGCGGCGTGACGGGACTGCTGTTGCCACGCATGGCAGAGCGGCTCCAAGTGCTGAGTCAGGTGTTTCTCTATCCTGCCGTGGCAACGCTCGCCATAGGCATCTTCTTGGGGGCGGTGTGGGCCAACGTGAGTTGGGGCAGTTACTGGAGTTGGGATCCAAAGGAGACGTGGGCGCTCATCACGCTTCTGCTCTATTCGGCCGCGCTCCACACGCGGAGCCTGCCCAGTTTGCAGCGTCCCCGCCGCTATCACGTCTACATGGTGGTGTGCTTCCTGAGTATCGTGATGACCTATTTCGGGGTGAACTATTTCCTTACGGGCATGCACAGCTATGCGTGAGCCACCGGCAGCCGACCGACTTGGGGCCGGCATAGCCGTGGACAAGCGCCAGTGAAAGCAGCCTGTCATATACCTTATATTATATGTATGTACCACATTATTAATGCCAGTCGCGGGCTGTCGTTCACCGCCCAGCTAAGCGAGGTGGACCGCGTTCTGCGTGTCTGGCTTGGCGAAGAGGAAAAGCGGGGGCGCCGTCTCGTCTACTGCAAAGTGTTCCTCAGCGATATTCTCAACCAGTATCAGTCGTTCATCGACTCATCACTCTACCGGGAGGTGCTGGAGCCCGTCAACAGTACCATTGTGGGGCAGACTCCGGCTGCAGGCACCAAGATAGCCATGCTGGCTTCGTCAGCAGCCATGAGCGAGATGTTCTTCCATCCGTTGCGGCTCACTGAGGCTGAAGCCTTCGGCCAAAGCAGCTATTTGCAAACCTTGTTGCTCTTCGACCGATATCTGAAGCTCATGGCCCCTTCTCACCTTGCGATGAAGGACCATCTGGTGAGAACCTGGATCTACGTGGCCGACATCGATGTCAACTACGAAGGTGTAGTGCGGGCGCGTAATGATGTGTTCCGGCGCTATGGGCTCACCGCCGATACCCACTATGTGGCCAGTACCGGCATCGGAGGCTATACTTCCACCCGTCATGCCACCGTGGGCATCGACTTCCTCACCTGTCCTACAGCCCGCCCTGCTGACTTCTTCTATCTGCAGGCTCTTGACCATCTGAATCCTACCCACGACTATGGCGTGGCCTTCGAGCGGGGTATGCGCCTGCAGTTAGGTGGGGGGCAGCAGTTTTACATCTCGGGTACTGCCAGCATCGACCGTCATGGTAACATCCTTTATCCCGGTGATGTGCTGAGGCAGACTCAGCGGCTGCTCGAGAACATAGGTGCTCTGCTTGCAAATGGCGGCGCCCGTTGGGAGAATGTGAACTACTTCATAGTCTATCTTCGCGACTTCTCCGACTTTACCGTCGTGAATGAGTATCTGTCCGACCGGTTCCCATGTGTTCCCTTCATCATCCTTCATGCCAAGGTGTGCCGTCCTGGATGGCTCATCGAGATGGAATGCTCGGCCAGTCGTTTCACTGTCGGGCTTGGCTGAGTCCGGGCGGCAGTCCTGCGGCCCGTTGGGCAGTCTCACAGAGTCTTCGCGATGAGCGGAAGCGTTATCAAGCGAGAATATTCTTTAAAATAGGACAAAAGGCTGAAACATTGGCCTGCTTTTTGCGTCTTACCTTCAGAAGCGCCAATGCGCCCCGAAAGAATATTAATTAAAGACATATAGAATATGAAACGTTATTTCCCAATCATGGCTGTCGTAGCAGCTGCCCTTTTAGTGAGCAGTTGCGCCAGCAAGAAGGACCTGCAGAATTGCCAGGCTGAGAACAGGCAGCTCTCGACGAACTACCAGAACACCAAGGAGCAACTCGCTGCGGCTCAGGCCCGCGTCACCTCGTTGGAGGATCAGCTTGCTCAACAGAAGAAGGACTATGCCGCACTCCAGCGCAGTCTTGACAAGAGTCTTAACAATGCCAGCAGCAACAACATCAACATCTCGAAGCTTGTCGACCAGATTAACGAGTCGAACCAGTATATCCGCCATCTCGTAGAGGTGAAGAGCAAGAGTGACTCACTCAACCTGGTGCTCACCAACAACCTCACCCGTTCGCTCAGCAACGACGAAAAGAAGGAAGTCGATGTGCAGGTGCTCAAGGGTGTGGTCTATATCTCGTTGGCTGACAATATGCTCTACAAGAGTGGCAGCTACCTTATCAACGACCGCGCCGAGCAGACGCTCTCGAAGATAGCCAAGATTATTACCGACTACAAGGACTACGATGTGCTCATTGAGGGCAATACCGACAATGTGCCCATCAACACCAGTGCACCGCTGATGAAGAACATCCGCAACAACTGGGATCTGAGTGCCCTGCGCGCCAGCTCTGTGGTGCAGTACCTGCAGGATCACTTCGGCGTGAATCCTAAGCGCCTTACTGCCGGAGGCCGTGGCGAATACAATCCGCTCGTGAGCAATGACACTGAGCTGGGCCGCCAGCGCAACCGCCGCACGCAGATCATCATCACTCCGAAGCTCGACCAATTCATGGACCTCATCGACAAGGCTCCTGAGAACGAGGGTAAGTAGGAGCGGCAGCGCTTAGACTGTAAGCGAATTGTGTGACTATATTCTGGCCGGGTGCCGAGGACTGACAATGAGTCCGAGGTGCCCGGCCTTTTTCATGCTATCTCCTTTCCTGCCTTTTTCCTGACTTCGTTATTGGGACACCCAAATCAGATATATTATGGGTCACAGGATATTCCTTGTGGGTTAGTTAATCGCTATCCAAGCACAGTACACACACGGAACATGAAGCAAGAACGATTATTGCTGTCAAG